>Ga0163155_10002206_pt1 | contig 22095 bp, 13 predicted proteins | sample OliLakLV19SP4G1_FD_148611 | JGI IMG/M metagenome (GOLD analysis project Ga0163155, IMG submission 148611) | Freshwater microbial mat bacterial communities from Lake Vanda, McMurdo Dry Valleys, Antarctica - Oligotrophic Lake LV.19.SP4.G1 | ecosystem: Environmental > Aquatic > Freshwater > Lake >... | reverse complement strand
GTCTGCGGGAGGGGTTGGTGGCGGGGCTTGTCGCGGTGCTCCTTGCGGTGCTCATGACGTGGCCGCTCGCGGGCGAGCTGGGGCACGCGCTGCCCCACGACCCGCGCTTTACCGCGCCGGAAGGCAGCGACGTGCACCTGTTCGTATGGGACCTTTGGTGGGCGAGTGAAGCGCTTGAGCGCGGTGTGTCGCCCTTCCACGCGGATGTGCTTTTTGCGCCCGCGGGCCACAGCCTCGCGCTGCACACACACGTATTCCTCTGGGGCCTGTTCGCGGCGCCCTTCGAACGTGTGTTCGGCGCACCCTGGGCGCTCGGAGCCCTCGTGATCGCGCTGTTCGCGGCGACGGCGTTCGCGACGTTTTGCGTGGCACGCCGACTCGGCCTTCGGCCGGGCGGGGCGGCGTTCGCGGCGTTTGCGTACGCATTTTCGCCCTACTTCCTGCAAAAGGGGCTCGAGCACCTCTGCTTCACCGCGAGTCCGCTGCCACCGCTCGTTCTGCTCGCGGCGCTCGCGTGGCGGGAGGGGCGCGGCAATCGCGCACGTTGGGGTGCGCTGTGTTGTGGTGGTTTGGGCGGCGCAGCGTTGCTCGTGGACGGCACGGCTGCCCTTTGGCTCGGTGTGCTCACGCTGTGTGTGTTCGCCATCGCGCCGCGCCGGTTTGCCGAACCCGCGGGACAGGATCGGCAACGCGGTTCGGCGGATCGCGCGGGTCTTCGGTCGCCGATCAATGCCGCGCTCGCCGTGCTGGCGCTCGTCGCCGTCGGCGGGAGCTACCTCGCAGAGCTGCGCCGCGAACTGGGCTCACTTGCGTCCGTCGACCGCGACGTCGGACCCATCACGGCCGCGGTTGCGCGCGACCAGCTCTACCACCCTGAACTGCGGGACTTTCTCACGCCACCCGGTCTGCATCCTTTGTTGCGCGGCGATCCCAGCACTGCACTTGGCGCCGCGCGACCGCGGCCCGGCGCTCACTACCCCGCGGCGCGCGCGGAACACGCGGGCCTCTTCGCGCCGCTCAGCGCGCTGGTCCTTGCGGGATACGCCGCCTGGCGCGTGCCACGCGCACGCCGCTGGTTGGCGCTCGCGCTGCCGTTTTTTGCGCTCGCGTGGGATCCGGGACCGGATCCGGTGGGATACCTCGCGGGGCTTTATCGTGCGGTGCCCGGGCTCGACATGCTGCGTGTCCCCGCGCGCGCGTGGCCCTACGCATGGCTCGCGATCGCAATTGCGGCGGGCGCGGGTGCGCACCGGCTGATCGGAACGGGTCGCAGGGGGCGGATCTTCGCGACCTGTGCGGGAGCCGTCCTTGGATTCGAGCTCCTCGTCGTGCCCTATCCGACGACGCCCTGGCGTGTGCCCGCGGCGGTCGAGGCCCTCAGGCCAAGGGACGCGGAAGAACGGGCCGCCGCGCGCGCGGGCGGATCGGTGCTGACGCTGCCCTTTGCACCCGGCTCGAGCCCCGCACTCGCGTGGCAGACGGTGCACGGCCGGCCAGTCGTGTATGCGTATGTCGCGCGCACGCATCCGCGAGTGCTCCTGCGCCTCCTGCGGCTTGCACCGGGGCTGTTTGCTTACGCGACTGGCGGACCCCTACCGAGTCCCGAGGTGCTCGCGCTCGAGCTGGACCTCTTGGGTGTGGAGCACGTGCTCGTCGACCTACGCGCCCACGCGGACCCGCTCCGTGCGATGGACGTCTTTGACGACTTGTCCTCCTTCGAGCGGCGCGCCGCGGGTGAAGCCGCGAGCCCCGGGAACGACGGGGCTCCCGGGGCTCCCGGGGATTACAGGGCTCCCGGGGACCACAGGGCTCCCGGTTACCTACGAGACGGCGTGCTGGGGTGGCAACGGCGAATCCCGGTATCCCGTGTCGAACCGTCGCGTGGCGGTTGACGGGTCGGGGCTCGCGCGCGGTAAACATCCGTTCTTCGACGCCGCAGCGGCCGCACGAATCAGGTCGTCGTGGATTTCCACAGTGGTCGCGGAATGGGGGAGGGGTATCCTCCCCGCGCGTTCCATTTTCTTCCCGGGCTCGTCCCAGAGCCTCGATCGACGGGACGCCGCCCCCCCTACCCCGTGCACCACGACATCGACCGGGTCCTGATCTGTGCCGAGGAGATCCGCGCGGGCATCACACGCGTGGCCGCGGAGGTCACGGCGATGTACACGGGGCGCGCGTTCACCGTGGTAGGTGTGCTCAAGGGTTCGTGCGTATTCGTGGGAGACTTGATCCGCGCCGTGCCGATCCCGCTCGAACTCGCGTTCCTGAGCGCGTCGAGCTACCGCGACGGCACCACCGCGGGGCGGCTTGACCTCTCGTTTTTTCCCGCGGAAGGCGAAATCGCCGGCAAGCACATTTTGTTGGTCGACGACATCCTCGATACGGGGCGCACGATGCAGGCGCTCGCGGACGCGTTGCTCGAGCGCGGCGCGGCGGACGTGAAAACGTGTGCGTTCCTCGACAAGCCGAGCCGCCGGGCGGTCGACATCGAGCCTGACTTCCGCGGCTTCGCCGTCGATGACCTGTTTGTCGTGGGGTACGGTCTGGACTTCGCAGGCCGCTACCGAAACCTCCCCTACGTGGGCGCCCTGCGGCCGGACGTCGTCGCAAAGGGCTGAACGGGCTCCGTAGGGCCGGGCCTGTTCGTTGCCGAGCGCGCGGGGGGCCGAGATCGCGGGGGGCCGAGATCGCGGGCGTGGCCCCTGGTGAGGGCCGTTGCGGTGGAGGCCCGCGCCGGCGATTGGTATCCTCTTTACCCCGCTCGCGCGAGGTCCCGGGCTCCTTCGGCCCGTCAGACCGTCGCGCGGCGGATTCGCCCGCGGACCCGCGGGCGTGGCAACCCGGTGCGAGTGTTCCCTTGGATTCCTTCACACCCCTAGGCGGGGACTACGACGTCCACATCGTGCCGATCGAGCACGCCGGGCTCGAACTCGACGAGTTCCTGGGGCTGTTCTATCCCCAGTTTTCGAAGGGATTCCTGCGCCAGCAAGTGCGCGAGCGCCGTGTTTTGCTCGATGGCAACGGCGTCATGCCGTCCCAGCGGCTGCGCCAGGACCAGGTCGTCTTGGTGCAGTTCGATGAGGACGCTGCGGCCGACAGCGGGCCCGTGGCACCCGAGCTGGAGATCCCGGTGCTGTGGGAGGATTCCGATGTCCTCGTCGTCGACAAACCGCCGCGCCTCGCCGTCGAGCCGGAGCGTTGGCACAAAGCCGCCGCCACGGTCGCGGGGGCGCTCCTTGCTCTCGCGATCGAGCGCAGCGGGAAAGACGCCGCGGCCACCGACGACGCAACACCCCTCGACTTCCGGCCGCGCATCGTCCACCGTCTGGACAAGGACACGTCGGGTGCGCTCGTCGTCGCCAAACACCTCGACGCCGAGCGCCGCCTGCGCACGGCGTTCGAAGCGGGCCGTCTGGCCAAGCAATACCTCGCGCTCGTGGAAGGGGAACACCCCCTGGGGGACGGCGAGGAGGATTGCATCCACTTGCCCCTTGGACCCGACGGGCGCCGATCCGGTCGGCAGAAGGTGGACGAGCAGGAGGGTAAGGAAAGCACAACCCTCGTGCGTGTCGCCCAGCGTTTTCGCGGTTACACGCTGCTCGCGTGTCAGCCCCTCACCGGCCGTACGCACCAGATCCGCGTGCACCTTGCGGCGCGCGGCTTCCCCCTTTCCGTCGACCCGCTTTACGGCCGCGCTGACGCGCTCTCCCTCAGCGACTTCAAACGCGGTTACCGCGCCAAACGGGGCCGCCCCGAGCGCGCCCTGCTCGACCGACTCGCCCTGCACGCAAGCCAGATCGTGTTCCCCCTGCCCGCCGACGACGGCGCGGCGTTTGTCCCCGGACCGCAACCCGAGGGGACCCCGAACGGGCCCCTCGCCGACGGCAAGTTCGCGCACGTGAGCGCCCCGCTGCCGGCCGACTTCCAGCGCACCCTCAAGCAGCTCTCCAAGTGGAGACCCCACCACCGATGAAACTCAAACACCGCATCGGCGACTTCCGCGTGCGCGAACTGCTCGAAGAGGGCTTCCTGCAAAGCACCGGCGCCCACCGCGTTTACCGCGTCACCAAGCGCAAGCTGACGACACCCGAGGCCGCCGCGGTGCTCGCGCGCGAGGCGGGTTTCACACCCGCCGACGTTGCGGTCGCGGGCCTCAAGGACCGTCAGGGCGTCACGATCCAACACATGAGCCTGCCGGGCGGTGACGTGGTGCGCCTCGAGCGGCCCGAGCTGCGCATCGAGCCCATCGGATTTGCGCACGAAGCGCTGTCGAGCCGGCACAGCCTCGGCAACGCATTCGAGATCCGCGCGCGCGGCCTCAACCGCCAGGACGTTGAAGTCCTGCGCGCGAACGTCGACGGAGTGCGCGAAAACGGCGTGCCCAACTACTTCGACGACCAGCGCTTTGGCAACCTGCGCCACGACCAGGGCTGGATCGTCCGCGACCTCTTTGCGGGGCGGCTCGACGCTGCGTTGCGCGCGATCCTCGCCACACCGCCGCGGCCCCAGGGCCACTGGCAGGCGCACCCCGAGTTTGGCGGCTTTGAGCGTGGTCTCTCCGAGCGCTGGGGCGATTGGGAGGCGTGCTTGGAACTCGCCCGTCGAACCGGCAAACACCGCTCGGTGTTCGAGCACCTCGTCGAATCGCCCCGCGACTTCGCGGGTGCGTTTCGGTTCATCGGCCAGCGTGTGCGGCTGATCCATTTGTTCGCGTGGCAATCGCACCTTTGGAACCGCGCGGTGTCGGCACTCCTGCGCGACCGACTGCCGGTGGAAGAGCGGCTCGTCGTCGATTCGCTCGAGGGTCCGCTCGTGTGTCCCACCGGCGCGTGGCCGAGTGCACTCGCGGGAGTCCACGACTTCCCGCTGCCGGCGGACGGGCTCGAGCAGGAATTGAGCGACACCGAACGCGATCTGCTCGAGGACGCGCTCGCCGAAGAACGGCTCGTGCCGGACCAGATGCGCATCCGCGACGTCGACGGGTTTGCCTTCAAGGCCGAGCGCCGTGCGTTGGTCGTGCGACCCCAGCACTTGCGGGTGCGGCCGGCGGAACCGGACACGGAAGAGCGCGGCGCTTGGAGCCTCAAAATGGGTTTTGAGTTGCCCCGCGGCGCATACGCGACGCTCGTCGTCAAGCGCCTGCTCGCACCTCCGGACGCGGCGCTCGCCGAGCGCCGTGCGGTGCGCACGGGCGAGCTCGAACGCATTCCCGAGCGCCCCGAAGACGAGAGCCGCCGCGGTTTTGGCCGCGGGTACGGCGTCCGCCAGGGTGGAAAGGCGCCCGGGGCCGGCGGAGCGGGTCATTCCGACCGCGGCACGCGCGGGCGCGAAAGCAGCGGACGGACCGGATGGACCGACCGGGGGTCGCGCGACGGTCGCGACGGTCGCGAAGGGCGCACGGGGGAGCGCGAGCGGCCGCGTCAGACGAACGCGCCGGCTGGGGGCGAGCGGCCGCGCTACGGACGTCCCAGCTCTCAGGCGCAACCTCCCGTGGAAGGTGAGCGCGAGCAGCGTGCGGGCGCCGTCGAGCGCGACGGGCCCCGGACTGGGGACGAGCGGCGCGGCGGCGGCTTTGGTCGCGACGAGCGCGAAAACCGCGGCACCGGCACTACCCGCGACGCGCGCGAGCGCCGCGAGACGCACGAGCCGCGCGAGCGCGGTCCGGGCCAACTGGGCGGATGGCGCCCCGGAGGGTTCCCGGGACCCGGTGCCGGTCAGGGTCGGCCCTTCGACCGCAGCCGTGGGTTTGGAGCGCGCCAGGGCGGTGGCTCCGGCGGCGAATCCCGCGGGGCGCCCCGTTGGAGTGACTCCGACCGCCCGGGCGGAGGATCGCGCGATGAGCGGCCGCGCTCCTTTGGTGGCCAGCGCGACGACCGCGGTGAAGGCCGCAGCTTCGGCGGTGGTGAGCGCCAGGGCGGCGGTGGCCGCGGGGGCGGTCATGGCGGCGGTGGATACGGCGGCGGTGGCGGCTTTGGCCGCGGTGACACCCGGGGTGGCGGCCAGTCGTCCTACGGCAGCGGTCGGCCGTCCTACGGGGGTGGCCAGGGTGGCTCTCGACCGTGGGACAAGCGCTCCGGCGACGGTCGTCCGGAAGGTGGGCGCCCCGAAGGTGGGCGCCCGGAAGGTGGGCGTCCGGAAGGTGGGCGCCCCGGATTTTCCCGCGGCTCCGGTCACACGGGCGGGGACCGCGGGGAACGCCGCGGCGACAACCGCGCCGCGGGTGGCTTTGGCGGCGACCGCAAAGCTCCGCGCTGGGCGGAGGAACCCCGTCGCGACGATCGCGCTGGCTCAGGGCCCAAGCGCTACGGACGGCGCCCCGAGGGCGACTCGCCGTCGGGCGGTACGCCTGAGTGACGTTGCCCGGTCACCCCTGCGGCTGGTGCCCGCGCATCGGCTGCTAGGATGCGCCGCTCCCTCCGGCGGCGCACGCGCTCGCCGTTTGCGATCCTCCCCCCCAAACGTTCTCCATGTCGAACGCCTCTTCGGAACTCGTCCTCGGTGTGATCGGAGGCTCCGGCCTGTATGCGATGGACGGTCTCGCGGACGTGCGCGAAGTCGAACTCGCCACACCGTTTGGCTCTCCGAGCGACGCGTTCGTGACCGGCGTGCTCGATGGGGTCCGCATGGTCTTCCTGCCGCGCCACGGCCGCGGCCACCGCATCAGCCCCAGCGAAATCAACTTCCGCGCGAACATCTGGGGCATGAAACGCCTCGGCGTTTCGCGGATCATCTCCGTTTCGGCAGTGGGCTCGATGCGCGAGGACATCGCACCCGGCGATTTCGTGATGGTCGACCAGTTCATCGACCGCACGCGCCACCGCCCGGACACGTTTTTCTCGGACGGCATCGTCGCCCACGTGATGTTCGCCGACCCGGTGTGCGAGGACCTGCGGTCGGACCTGCTCGAGGCTTCACAGGGGTTGGGCGTGAAAGTGCACGACGGTGGCACCTACCTGTGCATGGAGGGCCCCCAGTTCTCCACCCGCGCCGAGTCGAAGCTCTACCGCTCCTTCGGTGTCGACGTCATCGGCATGACGAACCTCCAGGAGGCCAAGCTCGCCCGCGAAGCGGAGCTGTGCTACGCGACCGTCGCCATGGCGACCGATTACGACTGCTGGCACGAGAGCCACGACGACGTGACCATCGAAGCCATCCTGGCCGTGATGCACAAAAACGTCGCGAACGCGCGCGAGCTCGTGCGCCGCGCAGTCCCGATTGCGGCGCGCCGGGAATCCTGCCGCCACAAGGACGCACTCAAGAATTCGATCCTGACCGCCCCCGAAGCCATCACGCCGCACGTGCGCGCGCGGCTCGGCCTCCTCATCGACAAGTACCTGCCCGCACCGAGGTAAACCGCCATGCGAGGTTCCGCGCCCGCCGCTCCCGTGTCCTTCCCGCCCCGGCTGATCGTGGGGCTGCTTGTGGGTGGGCTGGCGCTCGTCGTGGGGTGCCGCTCCGGCTCGCCGTCCGTGGCGGAGCTCGCCGGTGCGGTCGTGTCCGCGGAGGCGGAGTCAGCGCGGAACGCGGCGCTCGACCCGGGGCTCGCCGTGGTCGAGCTCGACGCCTACCGCGGCCCGGGTGTCGTCGGGGGCGACACCGGGCCCGCGCGCTACGTGCGCGGTTTGTCGCGCGGGTTCCGCACCGCGGAGGCGATGGCGACGCTCGAGCGCCTCGACCGCACGTACCGGTCCGCGGGCAGCCCCGAGTTCGATGGGGCGCTCGACGACATCGAAGAGGCGCTGCGCCGCGGCGGATTCGACGGTACGGATCCGCGCTTCGAGCTCCGCTGGCTCGTCGGTGCGGAGCTCGCACAGGGCTGGCAGCCGGTGCGTGCGCAGCTCGAACTGCACGGCGCCTCCGGCACGCGGGTGCTGCACGCCTTCGACGCACCGCACCAGCCCGAGCGAGTCCTGTTGCCGATCCATGCGCCGTCGGCGCGTGTGCGCGGCCCCGTGGTGCTCGCGCTTGAGGACGTCGACGAGGGCTCGGTGTTCGTCACCGAGGCGCCCGCGCGGCAGGTCGCCGACCGTGCGCGTGCAGCCGGCGCCGTCGCCGTGGTTTCCGCATCCCTAGGCGACTACAACGTCGATCCGCACGGCACCGAGAGACACCTCGACGCGATCCAGTACCGCAAGTTGCTGCCGGGGAACACGGTTCCCGTCGCGCAGGTTTCCCAGCGCACGTTCGCGGCCATCAAAGCGGCCCTTGCCGAGGGTCCCGTGGAGCTCGCACTCGACGCTGAGGTCGAGGTGTACGAGCGCCCCCTGCGGACCCTGGTCGCCATCGTGCACGGCGGTAAACACCCTGGACGGGCCGTCGTGGTCTGCGCGCACGTGAACGAGCCCGGAGCGAATGACAACGGCAGCGGCGTCGCGACACTCCTTGAGGGTGCGCTCGTCGTGCGCGAGGCCATTGCCGCGAACCGTTTTGCGCGCCCGGGCACCTCGCTGCTGTTCGTATTCGGCGACGAGTTCCGCCAGAGCGAAATGGTGCTGGAGCAGGGAGGCTTCGACGTCATCGCGGGCATCTCCGCCGACATGACGGGGCAATCGCTGGAGCGCACCGGCGCGATTGCGCTGCTTGAGCGCGGGCCCGATCCCGGCGCGCTCGTGTGCCTACCCCCGGACGAACACTCGACGTGGGGCCAGGGCGAAGTCGAAGAGGGCATGCTGTTCGCAAACGGCCTCGCGGTCATCGCGCGCTGCGCCATGGTCGATGTAGGACTGTTCGAGGAGCGCGAATCGGCGCGCCCGTGGCCCAGCGCGGACCACCCCTGGGAGGGCGGCAGCGACCACGATGTGTACCTGAAGGCCGGCGTGCCCGCCGTTCTGTTCTGGCACTTCACGGACTTCACGTACCACACGAGCCTCGACCGCCCGGACATGGTTGACCCGGAAGAGATGCGGCGTACGGGCGCGGCAATCTTTTCGACGGCGCTCGCAGTTGCCAACGCGGGGCCCACAGACCTCAGCCGCTACGTCGAATCGCTGCGGGTCGAAATCGACGTGCGCGTGGCGGCTGCAGAGGCTCACGGGGATCCCCAACTCGCCACCCGCTGGCGCGAATGGGGATCGGGAGCGCGCTCGTGGCTGCGCAAGCTGTGCCTTGACCTCGAAGTCGACGAGGCTGCGCCGCTCCTGCGTTAACGCAGGAGCACGAACGGCTCGAGTCGCGCGTCCGGGTCGGCCGGATCGAAGCGCCACGTCGGCGGATTGCCGCGCGCTTCGATCAACACGTCGTTCGCGGCGCCAAGGTCCCGCGCGAAGACCAACACCGTGTTCGGCCGGGGGGGCGGCAGGGGGACGCGCCGCTGGGCTTCGCTCGAGTCCAGTTGCACGAAGACGATGCCCTCGACGATGCCAGCCGCCCGCGCGGCGAGCAGCGGGGCATGTTTTTCGAGCACGGCGTGCCGCGCGAGGGGGATCTGGTGTCCAAGCACCATGGCGCTCGCTCCCGCGCAACCTGCGAGCACCCACACGACGTTCCCGCGCGGACGGTTGCCCAAGAGGGTGTACACACCCGCCGCCGCGAGGATCGCAAGCGCGCCGAAGCCCTCCAGCAGGTACACGGGGCCAGCCCACGGAACTCCGTGGAAGGTCAACAGCGAATAAAACGCGAGCAGCGCCAGGGGCGCGGCAACGGGCAGCGCACGTTGCTCGAGCGCGCGCGCTCCCAAAACGCACAGCACGAGCCCGCCCCCGAGCCCCAACAACCACGTCGACGCACGCGCCACATTGAACGCGGAGTTGTGAACCGCGAGGTGCAGGTTCGCAAGTCCCCAAAGGTCGTCCGGCGAGAGCGTTTGCGCGTAGAGCGTGTAGCCCGTCAGCCACGGATCGCCGGTCGTCGCGCGCGAGAAAAGCGCGAGCGCCAGCGCCGCGGGGGACGCGCCCATCACCGCTGGCCAAACAGCGCGCAGCGCGATCGTCGGCCGCGCCGCAAACGCCGCGATCAAAAGCGCCGCGCCGATCGCAACCGCGCTGCCCGGCCGGGAAAGCCCCAATCCGCCGATGCAAAGGCCGGCCGCAAGCGCCAGAAGGAGCGCCGATTCACCCTTGCGCGCGCGTCGGATCGCGTGGGCACCCGCCGCAAGCGCTGCCGCGGCGAACGGCACCGAACTTCCGAACGCGAGGGAGGTCGAGAACGCCGCGGCGAGCGCGGGCGACAGCGCGGTGAACCATGCGGCGAGCAGCGGGGCCGGAGCGCTCACCGCGCGCGCGAGGCTGAACGTGAGGGCCGGCAGAAAAAACGCCCCGAGGACGATGAAGAGCCGCTCGAATCCCAGCCAGCGGCCCGCTGCGAGCACGAGCGAGTGTCCCGGTGGGTACTTCGCAAAAACCCGCGGCACCGCGTCCGACCCCGGCCAAATCTGCCGCGCGGGGTAAAAGGCCTGGAACGGGGTGTGCTCAAGGTGCGTGGTGCCGGCGGCAAACAGCTCCGCCTGGAACTCGTAGGCAACACCGTCGTTGGTGACCGGGAGGCCCTCGAGCGGCCCCTGGCGCAGGGCTTCGGGAACACCGGCCGCCACTATTCCAGCGAGCACGAGTCCAAGCGCGGTGGTGCGTCCTCGCCGCTGCAGCGCGAGCCACGGCCCGCCGCGCCCTGGCCAGAGGGCGAGCACCCCCGCAAGCACGACCACAGCGCCCAGCCCCCGCAGGGCGTGCTCCACGGCCAAATAGTGCGCCGCATTGGCGGTTGCGCGGCGCGCGACAAACGCGAACAGGCCGGGATCGCACGCATAAAAGATCGCGAGACCCAGCGCCGCGCCCCACAACCAAGCCTGCGCGCGGGGCGGTGGGCCCGCGCCCACTGCGCCCACTGTGCCCACTGTGCCCACTGCGCCCACTGCGCCCACTGCGCCCATCGGGCTGCCAGGCGGTCGCAGTCGACGCGCGAGCAGGATCCCCACCGTGAGCGCGACCGCGAGCACGAGAATTCGCAGCGGTCCGGCGGCGAACTCGGCCGCGCGTTCGATGCTCTTTGGCCCGACCGCGCGGGTCGCCCCGAGGAAACCCCACTCAAAAAGCGCCGGATCCCCGCCCCGCGCCGGTGCTTGCCAGGACGCGCGCGCGGAGCACAACGCGGTTCCGACGGCGATGGCACAGGCGCCCGCCGCGCGCATGGCGAGGCGCCCGCGGGCGTCAGACTTGGGTGCGATCGGCGCGGTCATGGGCGAGGGGTGGGGGCGGAGCGCGGCAAGGATGCCCCGGGCGTGGGCGGGCGGCTCGTGGTCAAAGGGTATAGTTTGGCGCGATGCCCCGAGTGCCCCTCCATGTCGGTGGCGCCGTCCTGTGTGCCATGCTTTCGCTTGTCGCCTGCGGCGGGGAAAAAGCGCGCCCGAACGTGCTGCTCTTCACGGTCGATTCCCTGCGCCTCGACCACGTGAGTGCCCTCGGCCGCGGCAACTCGCGCGAGCCCCGCGACGTCACGACTCCCGCGTTCGACCGTTTTGCGTCGGACGGAGTGTTGTTCGAGAACGCGGTCAGCACGACCTCGTGGACGCTGCCGTCGCACGCCGCGCTGATGACCGGCCTGCCCGACGAGCTCCACGGCGTGCTCGACAACTTCCAGCGCCTATCACCCGGGCTCGTCACGCTGGCGGAGCTGCTCCAGGGCGCGGGTTACCGCACGGCGGGGTACTTCTCAGGTCCCAACGTGCACCCCGCCTACGGATTCGGCCGGGGGTTCGAGCGCTACGTCGACCTGTCCTACGTCGACCTCGAGCCCGAGCGCCTCGACCAGCACGGAAGCGGCGACCTGCGCGACGTGCACCTTGCGTCCCACCGCGCGATCACGAGCCCTGCCCTGCTCGCGGCCGCGCGCGGTTTCCTCGACGAGATGGCGGCGACCGACGTGCCGTTTTTCTTGTTCGTGCACTGGTGGGACCCGCACTACGACTACCTAGCGCCGGCGCATTACGTCGAGCGCTTCGTCGATCCCCAGTACGCGGGGCCGATGCAGGGCCTGCACGTGGCGGACCGCACCCTGCGCGTCGAAGCCGCCGACATTGAGCACCTGCGCGGGCTCTACGACGCGGAGATCCGCTTCACCGACGACCACCTGGGCGAACTCCTTGAGCACCACGACCGGGTGATCGGCGCGGATCGCACCTTCGTCGTATGGACGGCGGACCACGGCGAGGAGTTCTACGAGCACGGCCGCTGGGGCCACCAGCGCACGCTCTTCGAGGACGTCGTGCGCATCCCGCTCGCCCTGCGCGGACCGGGTGTGCCCGCGGGCCAACGGGTCGGCGGGCAAGCGCGGCTTTTCGACATCTACACTGCGGTGGCGGCGGCAGCCGACGTTGCGATCCCCGCGTACGTGCAGGGACGCGACCTTCAGCCACTGTGGGCGGAAAGCGCCCATTCGGGTTTCAACGCGCCCTTGCGGCTGCGTGTGCCGCGGCTCGGCAACCCGGTGGACCTCACGGCGCTGCGGCTGGCGCGCCACAAGGTGCTGCGCGACAACACCACGGGACAAACCGTCGTGTACGACCTTGTGACCGACCCCTTGGAGCAACGTCCGATGCCCGCGGAGCAGGCGATCGGCCCCGCGGCGAGCGCCGTGGCCCTGTTCCACGCCGAACTCGCGGCGCTCGAAACCGCCAAGGAGCGCCTGCCCGGCCAGTCCGAATCCGTCGACCTGCCCGACGCCTTGCGCCGCCAACTGGGCGCGGCCGGTTATCTGGGCTCCGGCGAGGACGGCTAAAAGCCGGGGAGCGCGGCCTCGGGCGCCGGGTCATCAGGCGCCGGGTCATCAGGCTCGGGGGTCCCAGGCTCGGGGGCCGCGGCCGTAGCGTTCGGCTCGGCGGGCGGTTCAAACGCGAGGCGGAACTCCGCTGCGCTGATGGCGCCGTCCCCATCGCGGTCCAAGGTGGCGAGCACGGTTGCGGGTCGAACGGCCAGGGTCAGGGGGAACTGCAGGCGGTCGAGGTCGGCGGCGTCGATCGATCCGCTGCCATCCAGGTCGAGCCGCCCGAATGGAAGCACCGGGCCGGCGATGCGCGGCGGGGCGGGGACCGACCCCAAGTCCTTGGGGCGCTCCAGTTGTGTGCCAAACAGCTCGGTCAGCGAGCGCGCGGGTTCCGACTCGTCCCCGTCGCCCGCATCTTCCCCCGCGCGCTGTGCGGCCAGCATCGCCGCGAGGTATTCGACCTCGGGCCGCTCCAAGCGCCCCGATCCGTCGCCGTCGAACTGGCCCAGGGCGAGGGCGCCATTCATCCCGCGCACCGCGTAATCGCCGATCAGCGTGTCGAGCTCGTCCTGCGACAGTGCACCGTTGAGGTCGCGGTCGTAGGCGCTGAGCAACCCCGCAGCGTCCCGGGTTGGCGCGGCCGCCGGCTTAGAGGCCCCGCGCGGCAGTGGAAACGCGCCGCCGCGGGCGATCACTTCGCGGTAACGGGCGTCGAACTCCTCGAATGGGATCCGACCGTCGCGGTCCGCGTCAAAGAGCGCAAAACCGTCGCGGTCGAGGTTCATGGAGAACGCCGCCTCCTCGAACGACACCCATCCGCCGCGGTCGTGGTCCGCGAGGGCGAAGCTGTCCGCGATGCGTGCGGCTTCGGAGTCGTCTTCCGGCCACACCATCGGTTCCAGGGGGTCCTGCGCTGCGCGGGCGACCGCCGCATGCACGGCGAAACCCGCCAGCACCGCCCCCGCCGCGCCCGCGAGGCCCGCAATGATCCGCGGCAAACGCCGTGCCTTGTCGAGCCGTTCCATGGATTGGAGCTTGGGCGAGGGGCCCGTCCCACGTCAAGCCCGCGCGCGCCGCGACGCCCGCGGGCCCGCTCGGCGAGCCCGCGGGCGCAATGGAGCCGGCCCCGGGAGGTGCGCGAAAGCGCTCCACCCGGGGCCGGACAGCGCGGCCGCCGCTTGTGCGGTCAGCGCTCCGATCACGGCATGAACAGTGCCTTGCGGACCTCGTCGATCACCGTGTCGATGCGGAGCGAGAGGTTTTGGATCCGGGCGTCGACGACCGGGTCGGTTTCAGGATCGCTGAACGGGACCACTGTGTGGTTGGCGAGCAGGAACTCCGCGAGAGCGTCCTGCTCGGACCCCGGGGCGGCAAACGTCGAGAGGCCGGCGCCAAGGCCCGCGGACACGAGGTCCACGCGATTCGCGAACACCCGATTCGCGGCGATGAACTGGCTGAACGGATACGCGTCACCGCCATCGGCGAGGAACCCCAGGGTGACGACCCGCACCGCGGGGCCACCGACCACAGCGCCCTCGAAAACGAACAGCGGTAGCCCGCCGCCCGCTTCGATGAAACCCGCCGTGCGCACACGCTGGCCGGCAGGCAAGGATGGATCGAAGCTGAATGCGACGCCGCCCAACTGCCCGAACTGACCCGGTGTGGACGTGGGGGTCCACGCCGCCACTGCGTGCTCAAGCACTTGCTTCAGTTGTGCACGCGTGAGGGTGAGGAGCGCGAGGTTGTTGTTGAACCGCAGTGAGTTTTCGACGTCGAGCTGCGAAACCTCACCCGCGAGTTTGCCCGACTGCGGGTTCGCAGCCGTGGGCAGGAGTTCGCCGGTGATCCCGTCGATGGAGCCGATTTCGGCGCGGATGCCACCGGCGTTCTTGATGGAAACCCGCACTCGGGGGTCGACGAGGCGCGCGATCGCGAGGTTGGCGTCCGCGGTCAGGTTGCCCAAGTTCGTTTCTTCGGTGCGCACCACTTCGCGGCGCCCCTCAAGGAACACCGAAGCCTTGCCGAGGACCACACTGTCCTTCGCAATCACAATGTCGCTGACCGCGTCGGTCAGCTCACGCACCTTCGCCGCGGCGGTCCCCGGCTGGAAGGGCGCGACCAGGTCCGGGTAGAACGCAAGCACGCCGTTGTCGTTGGTCGCGAGCGGCCCGCTTACCACCGGATCGACGGATCCCGCGAGGACGACGCCATTGGCGTCGAAGTCGACGACGAGGCGCCCCACGTAGCTGTATTCGCCGTCGGTGCTGACGATCAGCGCGGTTTGTCCGCCGGCGTTGGCGGTCACGATCGGGTACGGACCCGCCGCGACGTCGCCGGGCAAGAGCACGTCGGAGCCATCCGCAAGCAGCGTGTCGGAACCGCCAGCGATCGCGATGTCAACGTCGAACAGGAGCGGCACCAGGGTTTCTTCCAGCACCAGTTGTTGCAGGTGCGTGACGAGGATGATCTTGTCGATACCCTGCGCGGTGAGGGCGTCGATCACGGGCTGCAGGATCGACGCGAGGGCCACCATGTCATTCGTGCCCGCGCCCGGACCTTTGACATCGACGCCGCCCGTGGATGAGATCGTTTCGACGATCGGCGTCGTCGCGCCGACAATGCCAAAGAACTCGCCGTCTTTTTCCACGATCGTGGCCGGGGCGAACTTCTTCGCCGCCGCGGCGGCTACCAGATCGCCGATCGGCGAGAAGAACGCATCGGACGGCAGGCTGTTCGCCGTGTAGAGGCTCGCAAGGCTTGGCTCCCCGGTGAAGTCCAGGTTCGCGGACAGGTACGGGAAGTCCGCCCCAAGCCAGCGGGGTTGCGTGCCAACGATGTCCGTGCCGACGATCGAGCGGTAAACGGCGGGGCCCGCGTCGAACTCGTGGTTGCCGACCGCCGAAGCGTCGAAACCGAGCAGGTTCATGATCGAGATGTCGACGCGACCGACCCCTTCGCGGGCGAAGGGGTTCGCGAGCACCGACTGGAACACGGGGCGCATGGCCGGATCGGCGGCCGCGTTGAAAAACGGCCCCGGGATGTAGTTGTCGCCGGCGCTGAGCAAGAGCGACGGGATTGATTGCGTGGCCGCGTCGGCCTGAAGGGCTTCGACGATGGCCGCGAAGTTCGGGGCTGCGTCGATCGCGCTGACACCACCCTCGAGGTCCGAGGCGTGCAGGATTTGGACGCGGGTTTGGGCGTGTGCCACACCTATGGAAAACGACGAAACCGCAAGGAACGCGGCGACGTGGAGATGACGGGGTCGGAACATGATGCGTCGATGCAAGGGATTGTGGAGTGCAAGCGCGTTGGGCCGCATTGGCCCCACGCGCACGGCTCTAGCATGGGTCCCAAGCCCACGCCATCCGACTCAACACTCGTTCAATCTGCGCCGAAGAATTTCAGGGGCAGAACAAGGGAAAGCAAATACACATTCGGCCTTGGCCGAACGCCGCTTGCGCAGTAGCGCTCCGGCTTAATCGTCTTCGTCGTCCGCGCGCGCGGAGCGCGGCCGGGGAGCGGCGCGCTTTTTGATCCGCGACGAGGACGCCTTCTTGCGCGGCAAGGCCGGGCGTCGCGGGCCCTTGGATTCGGTTTGCTCGCGCACGACGAGGGCGAGTTCGAGGGCTTCGTCGACCCGGTCGACGAGGTGGATGCGGATCTTGCTGCGGATCTCCGGGGCAAGGCGCAAAACGTCTTCGGCGTTGCGTCCGGGCACGATTGCGGCGCGCAGCCCCGCGCGGATCGCGGCGAGCAGTTTTTCGCGCAGGCCGCCGACCGGCAACACCGAGCCGTGTAGCGAAAGCTCGCCCGTCAGCGCAACATCGTGGCGCGCGGGCCGCCGGCCCAGCAGGCTGAAAAGCGCCACCGCCACCGGCAAACCGGCCGAGGGACCGTCCTTGGGCACCGCCCCGGACGGGAAGTGGAGGTGCAGGTCGAGGCTGTCGAGCGCGTCCTTTTCGAGGCCCAAACTGGTGAGCTTCGTGCGCGCAAAACTGACGGCCGTCTGGAACGATTCGCGCAGCACGTCGCCCACCTGGCCCGTCAGGGTCGTGCGGCCCGAACCGGGCATCGCGAGGGCCTCGACGGGCAGCAGCGATCCGCCCGCGCTCGTCCACGCCAGCCCCATCGCCACACCGACCCGCGGTCGGCGCGCGCGAAGCTCTTCATCCGCCTTGGCCGGACCGAGAAGCCCGAACAGGTCGCGCCGGTGGACGCTCATGCCCGTCCCCTCGCGCACGACCGAAAGCGCCGCCTTGCGCGCCAGCGCGTCGAGTAGCCGTCCGAGGTGGCGCACGCCGGCCTCCTCGGTGTAGTTGCGCACGAGCCCCAGCAACGCGCCCGGTCCGATCTGGAACTGGCGTGCGTTGATGCCGGCGTCGGACCGCGCCCGCGGCAAGAGGTGCGAGCGCGCGATGGCGAGCTTTTCGGCCTCCGTGAATCCGGAGAACTCCACCACTTCCAGGCGGTCAAAAAGGGCCTCGCTCATCTCCTCGGTGTCGTTGGCTGTGGCCACAAAGAGGCAGCGCGACAGGTCGTAGGGCACACCGAGGTAGCGGTCGAAGAAATCGGCGTTCTGTTCGGGGTCGAGCACCTGCAACAGGGGGCCGCCGGCGTCCCCGCCGCCGCCGAGCTGCAGCTTGTCGATCTCGTCGAGCAGCACCACGGGGTCCGGTCGTCCCGCGCGCCGCAGGCCCTCGAGCAGCGCTCCTGGGTACGCCCCCTCCTGGCGGTGGGGGGTGCCGACGAGGTCGCGCTCGTCCGTCATCGCACCGACGTGGATCGAAACGAACGGCCGGCCGAGGGCGCGGGCGATCGCCCGGGCCATGCTCGACTTGCCCGTGCCCGGGGGGCCGGAAAAACACAACGCGCCCCGGGGGCGGCCACCGAGCTGGCGCACCGCGAGGGCTTCAACGACCCGCTGCTTGACCTCGATCAGGCCGGAGTGGCTCTTGTCGAGGACCCGCGTCACACGCGCGAGCTCGACCTTGTCGGCGCGGCCCCCGGGCTGTTCGGCCCCGAAGGGCAGCTCCAAGAGCCATTCGATGTAGTTGAGGAGCTGGGCGGCCTGGGGCGAGCCGGCGGGCAATCGCCGCAGGTGCGTGAGCTCGCGTCGGCCCAGCGCACGGGCGGCGGCGGACAGGGGCGTGCGCGACAGGCGGCGCTCGAGCTCGTCGAACTCGGCCTCGAGGGGGTCCGTGTCGCCCAGCTCCCGGCGGATGACGTCGAGCTGCTCGCGCAGGTACTCCTTGTGGATGCGCTCCCTGACCTTGCTGCCGAGCCGGTCGTGCGCCTCACCGCGCACCGACAGCGCCCGCAAAAGGTCGGCGAGGCGCTTCGCACGCCGCCGCGGGTCGAGCTCGCCGAGGAGCTTCGCCCGGTCGATGTGGCTGAGGGGCAACAGTCCCGCCGCGAGGTCGATGGCGCGCCCCGGATCGCCGCCGCGCAACTCGACGAGTCCGGCGAGCGTGCCGTACTCCTCAGGTTGCGAGCGCACGAGCTCGCCGAGGAGCGTGAGTGTCGCTTCGCATTCACCGCGCGCGGCGGCGCCGTCGTCGCCCTCCGGTGCCAGGGTGGCAGCGTCGATGTCCTCCGTTCGTACCAACAGCAAGTCGCCGCGGCGGATGAGCGCACCACGCCGCACACGCGCGAGCCCTTGCAGCACGACACGCATCCGACCGCCGCCTAAATCGAGCCGCTCGAGCACTCGCGCGGTGGTTGCGATCGCACACAAACGCGGCTCGTCGAGGCGCGCATCCTCGCCGCGCTTGGGTCCGCGCAGAACCGGCGTCACGGCCAACACCGCCGCGTCGCCGGGCTCTTCGGCGAGCGCCGCAAGTGCTTCCGGCGACACGACTTCGACCGTCGCGACACCACGCGGGAAGAGCACCGCCTGATCCAGCGGCAGGAGCACCCGGGGGCCCGTCGAGGACGCGGGAGGGCGGGGGAAAGGCAGTTCGTCGCTCATGGTCAGGCGTAGGACTCCGCCAGTATCGGTCGGTATCCGCCGCGGCGCCCCGGACCGCCCGATCGCCCGCCGCCGATGTGCACTCGCCGCCCCCAAGGGGCCTCAAATGCACCCCACAGGCCCACCAAAGTCGGCTGCCAAAATGGCGCCCGTGCCCCGTTCAGTCCCCGGCATCTCGCTCGCCCGGCGCCGCTCGGCTCCACCGGCCCGGCCGGCCCAGCGCGCCACCGAACGGCTTTGGGGTGTTGCACCGCCGTCGCTTCGGTCTTACGCCCCCAGTGGGGCGGCGACTGCGCTGACCCCAAGCACATGCACACTCCCACGCTCCTGCCGACTCCGACGCAGATCGTCGAGCGGATGGACCGGTGTGTGCAGGGGCAAGAGCGCGCAAAACGCGACCTCGCCGTCGCCGTCTACAACCACTACATCGCGCAGGCCCACCGCGATCGGGAAGGGGTCGACCTCGGGCGTTACCACGTGCTCCTCATCGGGCCGACGGGGGTGGGCAAAACGTGCCTCATTCAGACCGTGGCCGAGATGCTGGCTGTGCCCGTTCGCTTCGCGAGCGCCGCTGGCCTCGCCGAAGGCAGCGCCAGCAGCAAGTCGGTCGAGTCCCTGATCGCTGGCCTTGTGGAGCGCGCGGGGGGCAACCCGCGCCGGGCGGAGAAAGGCATCGTCTGCATCGATGAGATCGACCGGGTGCGCCGCAACAACGGCGACGGGGGCGAGGCGATCCAGAACGCGCTGCTATCCCTGTTGGACGGCCGCATTTCGAAGGGGGTCGAGGGCAGTCCGCACCCAGCGGTCGATACGGGCCGGCTCCTGTTTGTTTGCGCGGGGGCGTTCCCGGGCCTTGATGACATCGTGCGGGCGCGTGTCGGCGAGCGCCGGGCGCCCATGGGGTTTGCGGCGCGCAGCGACGAGGACCAGGCGGCGATCGAAACGCAGCCCCATTACCGCGCCCTGTGCCAACTTCAGATGGCGGACCTCGAGCGCTTCGGCATGATCCCGCAGTTCGTTGGGCGGTTTGCGACGGTCGCCGCGCTCCACGAGCTGTCCCGGGATGCGCTGCGGCAGATCCTGGGTGAAGGGCTGGAGGGCTCCGTGTTGGAGCGCCAAAAGGCTCTCGCCCGCATCCACGGCATCGAGCTCGAGTTCGAGTCCAAGGCCCTGGACGCGCTCGCCGCGGAGGCGGAGCGCATCGGGAGCGGGGCGCGCGGGCTCGATCGGCTCGTGGGAGCCGCGGTGAACGGTGTCGACTACCGCTGGTCAGAGCTCGCGAACGACGGTGTCTCCAAAGTGATCGTCGGCGTTGACGCGGTGCGCGACGGCGCGCAGCCCCAGATCATCCGCGGGGAAGCGAACTCCGGGCGCTCCGACGCGCTTTTGCGGCATCTGGCGCTCGGCAGGTTGCCGTCTGCACCCGCGTTCCTCGACGGCACGGGAGACCCTGCACCGGCGGGGGAACCGGCCCCGCACTGGAGCGCGGGTGAGTTGGCGGGGACCATCGAAGCGACCAAGCGCGAGCGGCTGGACTGGGGCCAAACCATTGGTGGGGCGCGCGAGTGGTGGGAACGGTTCGAATCCCAAAACGCCGCCCGGCCCACCGTCGTCCTGCGCCTCATTGAGGAACTCGCCAAGCGCCAGGCCACCATCACCGACTTCTTCCTCGCGGCGGTGGACTCGAACACCGACGACCTGGAAGCGAACCTCCACTTCCTCGACTACCGTCGCCTGAAAGAGCGCGGCCGCACCCTCGCAACGCCCGGATCGTCCCCGCGCGCGTGCGCCGACACGGGCGGCTCCCAACGGGAAATGGGCTAACCGCGAAGCCGTCTGGCGCGCAGGTCCACGGCGCGACGCGCGCTCGGATTCGCACACCCCCCCGACGCTGCCCGTGGTTCGCGCGTGATTCGCGCCTGACCCTGCGAGCCCCGGAGGCACGCGGCACACCGTGATTCCAGTTGGGTCGGTTTGCGGTCGCCGTTCAGCTTTGCCGCCCGCCGTGGCAGAATCCGCGCCTGCGATGGACACGCTGGACCTGCTTGCGCTGAACCTTCTGTCGCCGGTCGTGTTGAGCTTCGCGCTCGGCGCGGCGGCGGCGTTTTTGCGCAGCGACTTGAAGCTGCCCGAGGCGCTCTACCAGAGCCTCTCCATCTACCTGCTGTTCGCGATCGGGCTGAAGGGTGGTGTGGCGATCGCGCAGACACCGCTGGCGGAGCTGTGGTTGCCCGCCGCGGCGACCTTGCTGCTGGGTTCGCTCATGCCGCTTTGGACCTACGCGATCCTGCGCTGGATGCGGTTTGGCGTGGCGGATGCCGCCGCGCTGGCGGCGCACTACGGGTCCGTGTCCGCGGTGACGTTTGTGGCCGCGGGCACGTTCGCCAGCGCCGCCGGCAGTCCGGCCGAAGGTTACATGCCCTCGCTGGTGGTGCTGCTCGAGGTGCCCGCCATCGTCATCGCGCTCCTGATCGCGCGCGCGCGCATGGGGTCCACACGGCCCCTGGGCGAGGCCATGCACGAGGTGCTGGCCGGTCGCAGCGTGGTGCTCTTGGTGGGGGGGGTGCTGGTCGGAGCCCTCGCGGGTCCCGACGGGTATGCACCCGTGCGGCCGCTGTTCACGGAACTGTTCCACGGCGCCCTTGCGCTCTTCCTGCTCGAGCTTGGCGGCACCGCCGCCCGGCGCGCGCGCGACCTCGCCCGCGGCGGCCTGCGCCTCGCGATCTTCGCCATCGCCGCGCCGCTCGTGCACGGCGTCGTGGGTGTCTACGTCGGCCACGTGGCCGGCCTGGGTCAGGGTGGAGCGACGGTCCTTGGCGCGATGTCCGCCAGCGCCTCCTACATCGCCGCGCCCGCCGCCGTGCGCATTGCGCTGCCCGAGGCCAACCCCGCCTACTACCTGACCGGCTCCCTGGCGATCACGTTCCCGTTCAACTTAGCGCTCGGAATCCCCCTGTTCTACGCCCTCAGCGAGGTCCTCGCCCGATGAGCTACCTGGACGACCTGCCGCGCTTCTACAAGTTGACCCTGGTGGTGGAGCGTGTGCTCGAGGAGCGCATCCTGCGCGAGCTGCGCGAACTGCGCGCACCCGGCTGGACCGTGGTCGAAGTGCACGGCGAAGGCCGCTCCGGCGTACGCGCGTCCGAGTTCGAAGGCAAGAGCCTCAAGTTCGAATCCATCTGCAACGCGGCGACCGCCGAACGCATCCTGCGCCGCATGTCCGAGCGCTACCTGGGCCGCTACTCCGCCATCGCCTACGCCGAAGAAGTCCGCGTCCTACGCCCCGCCCCCTTCAGCGACCCCGCGCCGCCGACGCCCTGACCCACCCGGGAGCGCGGGCCTCCAGGCCCGCCTTGGAGCGACGCGCGAGATCCACGCGCGCGCACCGCGCTCCCAGCGGTCAGGGCGCGCTGCGCGAAGGAACGTCGTTGCCG
>Ga0163155_10002191_pt1 | contig 22190 bp, 24 predicted proteins | sample OliLakLV19SP4G1_FD_148611 | JGI IMG/M metagenome (GOLD analysis project Ga0163155, IMG submission 148611) | Freshwater microbial mat bacterial communities from Lake Vanda, McMurdo Dry Valleys, Antarctica - Oligotrophic Lake LV.19.SP4.G1 | ecosystem: Environmental > Aquatic > Freshwater > Lake >... | reverse complement strand
ATACCATCGCGGGAGAAAGGGTGTCTGAAACGGTTTCCTGCTGACCAATTTGGTCAAGGCTGGAGCCGTTGCGAATTGCTGCCACATACCGCTCGGAGAACTTTGCCATGCCCAGCAGCTTGTTGTCTGGATACTGCGCCAGCACACGAGCACGGGCTGATTGCTCATCCGGGTTATTGGCAACGCTGGCAATTTGAATTGCGCCAGGGTAGTAGCGGCAGTAGGTGTAGGTGCCGTCGATGTCCAGGAGCCAGTTGGAATAAAGTTCTGACCGCTTGGGGAAGAAAAATTCGCTGGCATTCCGGGCGATAATCGTGCGCTCGTAGGACAGCCATTTGATAAACGCATCGATCGCCAGCGGTTGAATCCGTCCAATCAGTCGTGTGTTCATGTTTTGCATGATCTGTTGTCCTGCAACCGAGTTCATGATAGTGTCCGGGTCTTGAGCAGACAGGAAGACGCGAATCCCTGCCTTTGCACCGTTCGCGCACAAGCGACCAATCAACCGGGCGATCGTGTTGTAAGCAAACAGAATCGGAGACTCATCGATAAAGAAAATCGATTTGGGTGACTCCAGAGCGCGACGCAATGCCGCAGAGTAGGCACTAAGCGAGAGAATGGCGGCTTCGTTTTCGTTGGACAGGTTCCGTAAAGCGAACACGATTAACTGAGCATCCGTTGGGAATGAAGACGGACGACCGATCGCCCGCCCCACCCGTGAGTTCAGCCAGTATTCCAGTTGCAGCAGAATTTGGGATTGAGCATTGCGAATCTGTCCGGTATCAGCATCCACGTTTAAGCTCTCTGTCGTACAAAACCCTAAAAAGTCCTGTAGTGTAGGAGTTTCAGCCCATGCAGAACTTCCAAATCCATCCTCTAACGCCTGATCGTAACGATGACGAATACTAGGGTCTTTAAAGAAGTTGTTCAATGCTCGACCGATGAGCGATCGCACTGTCTGCTCCAACATCGCATCCTGCTGGGCAGTAGGCAGCACCATCGTTACCAGTGCCCCTTCCAAAAAGCCCTTGTAGTCCTCAAATCGCTCTCGTTGCTGTTCTTCTGGCAAATGCCGCAAGTCAGGCATTTCCATCAGGTTGTTGCTCTGTCGCCCAATATCAAAGTAAGCTGCACGGGGATTGAGAAATTCAGCATAGTCAGAGAAGGTTGAGGTGCCGTCTGGTTTGGGATAGTCTAAACAGACGATTGGGTAGCCTTCGGAGAGGAATTGAGTCATCATGCCAGACACCAGCACCGACTTTCCAGAACGGGTGGTGCCAAATGCCGCAATGTTGCGATGCTCATTGGTAAAGTCGATTTTGACTGGACTTCCGCCTTCATCCGCAATCAGTTCAAATCCGGTTCGGTTGCCAGGGTTGGTCAAAGTGAGTGGGATCAGTCCAGGTGCTTCATTAGTCAGATAAGTGAGTTGACGCTTGAACGGCGCACCCAGCAACTTTTCCCAGGACGTGGGTAAGGTCTGAAGCCAGATACGCCATGCAATTTCGGTTTCGCGCACTACTTTAGCAGGCAGTTGAAAACACTCAGACATGGCATCGCAGGCTTCCTCCAGTTGCGATCGCGTGTCTCGATGAAGCAGCAACACAGTTGCCACATTGACGGGAATGTATCCCTCGTACAGTTTTGCCTGAGCATCCACAGACCGTCTGACTTTTATCTGAGCAGCTACATCGATCGATCTCGACTGTTCCGCTAATTGCGCTGACACATTCGACTGCTTGAGAATCCGTTGCATATTGGTTCTCAGCAGCATGGTATTGCGCGGCGTGATCTGACAGACGATTTCCGTATCAATAATGTGAGGACGACAGAGCGCTTCCCACAGATACCGCAGTTGAGCTTTTTGATTCAGAAATCCCCCCGGTTTAGCGCTAAATGCCAGCACTCCTACGTACTTGCCCTTCACCTTCACCCACTGGCGATCGGCAATGGGAACCGACTCCTGTCCATGTTCACCTTGAATTAAAACAGTTGTTGAGTGAACGTCATTCTGCACGACTTCGCTCAATCCCTTGTCGTTCAGGATCAGATGTTGGGGTACAGTCGGCGGTGATGTGGTGTTAAGGCGACACCAGATTTGCTCCCACAGTTGCCCCACACTCATAGGTTTGACATCCAATCCCATCTTGATATTGAGCAACTGCTCCCATCGCATATAACCTTCAGTAAAGGCACGTTGCAGCATCTCTTCATAGCGTTGCTGAACAACCTGATCGCCTTTACCCTTGAAGGTTTCCCAGACTTCTATACCCTTTGCCAGCACCTTCTCGATCCAGTCTGCATCCCCCTTTACCTTCTGATTTGGCTCAATCGTGTAGGTGCAGTAAAGATGCAGAGTCTTTGGTTTGCGGGTGCCGGATGCTCTTAGCTCTTGACCTCTGGCTTTTTCGCTCATGAGCAGCAAGCGTAGTTCAGAGGAAGGGGTTTGCTCCAGTAATTGATCTAGTTGTTGCTGGCGATCGCGATCAGTAGTGAAGCTAGATAGGTGAACGGTCAGGCGCTCTCCACTCGGTAGCTCTTTCAGGGCAGCTTCAAAGCTGCGGAGGGTGGGAGAAATTTGATCGGGTCTGAGGGTATCGTGAATGCCAGTGCAGGCAAATCCGAAGACGAAGCAAAAGCGGTTTTTGCCTTTCTGGAGTAATGCCGCTCCAACACTTCTACCCTTCAACTCAATCTGAGCAAATCCTGCGAGGGCGTTGTAGTCCTCAAAGGCACTCAGGGTGATGGACTGCTTCCGCTCCTTGTCAATCACGGCCACCCGTTGCTTGCCAACTTTTGATTTCATTGCCGTACTCTTGTCCTTCTAGATTTTTTAGTGCGTCTCCTACGTTGAGGAACCTGATCTACAAATTGCTGTACCTGGGTCAGTATGGTGTAGGGCAAGTGTCCGCGTGTCCAGTTAGGTGTGCCGTGAAACTTGGTCAGGAACCGCCAGCTTTCGTTGCCAGTCAGCACCCACCAAGTTGCTGCACCCCAGACGGCTATTAGTCCGGTTGCCCACCAGTCCAGTCCCAAAAAACCCTGACAAACTAGATAAGCAATAATGGCAATGATGAGCCAGGGAATAACCTGCTCTCCTGGAATCGGTCCTAACTGCGGTTTGGCATTAAGGATCTGGTTGACTGGAATAAATTCATCAGAGGTTTGATCGCGTTCAGTAGACATCGTTTAAGTCAGCTAAGTTAAGAGGGAGAAAGGGAAAGAGGAACTCCCTCTTTCCCAAAACAGTTCTGTCAATCAAAGTTAGGGAGCGACAGCGCCACCGCCGCCGTTTGCACCTTGCACAATCAATGTGCTGAGCGCATCGCCAATCACAACGCAGAGCACGACGATGAGAGGAATACGGGCAGCGGTAGACCAATCTTCATCGTTGCGAAAGCCGTTAACAACGCGCACCAAGGCAACCCCGATGTAGATGACAAAAATGACCCGCAGAACGCCAAACAGCAACGGAACCAGGGCTGTTGCACCAGAAGCCGCTCCGACAGCCAGAATTTGCTGGAGGTATTGTTCAGCCTGAACGAAGAATGCTGCTTGAGAGGGCAGGGCGGCGCTCATCCACGCTCCCCCAGCAAACCCAGCCGTTAGCCAGGGCAGCTTTTTCTCGCTCAAATTTGCTTTCTTCAGCAGCCACTTCCACAGGCGTTGGCACTGTTCGTTACTGCGAATAATGGTTTTAACCACCTGAACAGTTAAACCTGCAATCAGTGAACCGACTACAAATGTGGGTGCATGAAGTACCAGATTCAGTCCTAGAATGCCGCCAGAAACTAGCCAGGGAGCGAGTTTGCGAAGCTTTGCACGAAACTCCGTGGAGAACCAGTGCGATACCAGCGAACGAACACCTGACGCTTTTCGGAGTTGAGGTTGGGCGATCGCAAGAGGAGCGGTAATGGTCGGCGATAACTCCAAAGCGCGTCGTGCAAATTCCTGCTCAAAAGCGATTTGGGATGTAGTCTCAGGGTTAGCAAGAAACTCAGTTATATGAATCGTCATGGATTACTCTCAAGTGGTTTGGTGAAAGTTGAGGTAGGAATTGAACTACTCAACTGAAATAGAGAGTAAAGAGCAGATCTGACGCTCGTATGACTGCGATCAAACAGAAATCTGACTCTGAAAAAAAGTTACCGCAATTGCCACTAAGCTCTTTTTTCTTTTGGCAATTCTTCAAAAGAGTCAGCAGAATAGATATCTGAATTCACCTGGTACATACGTTTCACAATTTACCACTGTAGTTCTCGACACATTTGTTTGATTCATGAATGTTCTAGTGATTGAAGATGAGCGCAAGATCGCTTTTGCAGTGCGCTCTAGTTTAGAAGCTGAAGGATTTAACTGTACTGTTGCCTATGACGGTGAGGATGGGTTGCGCCAGTTCAAACAGCATCAGCCTGAGGTAGTCGTGCTGGATCTGGAGTTGCCTAATATTGATGGATTGGAGGTTTGCTCTCAAATTCGGCAGTCTAAAACTCAAAAAGACCCCTTTATTGTGATGCTGACAGCGAGGGGAACGGAGGTTGACCGCATCATTGGCTATTCTACGGGGGCGGATGACTATATTCCCAAGCCGTTTAATACTAAAGAATTAACCGTCCGAGTCCGGGCAGTAACGCGGCGGGCTTCACGGCGGCAGCAGCCTCAGCAAAGTCATATCGAAACTCCCCACTTTTTGATTGACCGTGAAAAGCGGGAAGTTTTGGTGGAGAAAAGGGAAGATGGGGAAATTGAAGAGGTGCATTTAACCACGCTCGAATTTGAACTGCTTTTCTTGATGGCAAGCCGTCCTGGAAGAGTTTGGGAACGGGCGGAGCTTCTAGAGACGATAAGCGGTATGGATTATGCGGGTGAAGATCGCGCGATCGACACCTACATTGGGCGGTTACGCATGAAAATTAGCCCCACCAAGCAGCGCGATCGCTTCATCAAAACAGTAACGAGCGTAGGCTACAAATTTGAGGACAAATGAATCTACATCTACGACTATGGCTGACTAATCTGCTGGTTCTAGTAGTTGGATTGGTCGGTGCAGCAACGGTTGGACATGGTTACAAATCAAAACAGTTTCCTAAGCAGGTATCTCGCCTAGAGTCACGTTACCAAAGCAAGGAGAGTAATGAGGGAAAGGCTCCCAACCCAGATATTCAAACCTTTTCCCTAGATGCGATCGCTCTGTTTGATCGGATCAACGATCAGGGAACAGCACTTGCCCTGGCTACCACTCTCATTGGAGTCAGCGGGTTAAGTCTAGGTCTGACTCATTCTATCTTGCGTCCGTTGCGACAGATTGACCAGGCAGCCAAACGGTTTAACTCTGGCGATATGGCAGCCCGTGTTCCACCCAGCAAGATTCCTGAGATTCACCAACTGGGTTTGACCCTCAACAGCGTGGCGAATCACCTGCAAGGATTGGAAGAACGGCGGCAACAGCTTGTTGGCGATCTGGCGCACGAATTGGGCACTCCGCTAACAATCATCCAAGCCTATGTTGAGATGCTTGAGTCCGGTGTTATTCCGATTTCTTCAGACATTTGGAAAGAGTTGCTTGAGGAAACTGCGCGGATGAGTCGGCTACTGGAAGACCTGGTAACCTTATCCAAAATAGAATCGGGAGGAATGCCTCTGCGATTGCAGGCGGTTTCCTCTTACCCGCTGATTCGACGGGTGGTTCGCATCTTTAAGGCAAGAAAGTGGCAGAACACCTGCACCTTGGAGTTAGACTGTCCCACCCAACTACCTCAAGTTTTTGCTGACCCCGATCGCTTCAGGCGAATTTTGAATAACTTAATCAATAACGCTTTGACCTACACACCAGAAGGAACGGTGGCTGTTCAGGTGGAGGTAGTTGACGATGACCTGTGGATTGCAGTCAAGGACACGGGGATCGGTATCTCTCAAGCGGATCTGCCGCATGTGTTTGAGCGATTTTGGCGATCCAAAGACTCTCGCCATCTTCGTTACGACGGCAGTGGCATTGGGCTGGCGATTACAAAGCGGTTGGTGGAGGTGATGGGAGGCGCGATTGAGGTGTCAAGTGAATTAGATGAGGGCACTACCTTCCGGTTCTCGTTACCGTTAGCCGGATCAAAGAGCGAACGAGCAAAAGGAGTAGGATAGTAGTCTTAGCAAGGGGAGAGCGATCGCTCCCCCTGACTGAAACGCTATTTTGAAACTGTTTAACTGAATTACAACTTTATTTCTATGACAACTCGTCTTAAGCCCTCAATGCTACTCCCCAAAGGAATCCGGGTACAGCAGGTTAATCACCTCACGCTGTTCAAGTTCACCGACGAATTGGGTGATCGCTTGCAAATCCTCCTTGACAAGAAAAAAGCTGATGTCTTGACTTCAGAGGAAGCCGTTGAGTTAGAGGCGATCGGGGAACTTGATGACATCTTTAGCTACATCAATGCTGCGATAGCTGCTCAAGCGAATGGTCATTCCTAAAGCCCTCTACGAAACGGTTCGGCAACGCGCCCAATCTCGGTGCGAATATTGCCACTACCCTGAATTGCTCAGTTCTGCGCCTCTTTCCATTGACCACATTCAGCTTCAGTCTCTCGGTGGCAGCGACGACATGGATAATCTTGCCTTGGCTTGTCGTCGCTGCAATGAAAGGCGCTACAATTTTACACTTGGATTTGACCCAGAAAGCAATTTGGAAGTTCCTCTGTTTAATCCACGCCAGCAGGAATGGTCGGATCATTTTATGTGGTCAGCAGACGGTTTACGGGTAGTTGGTAAAACTTCTACGGGAAGGGCGACCTGTAACCGTTTGGACTTGAACGATGAGCGTCGTCAGGACAGTTTTATTCAGAATGCTCGACAGCAATGGATAGCAGGTGCACTGCATCCGCCTAATGACGACCCGCGCCAGCAGAACTTAGAAGAATTGTGAGTGATTAAGCGGAGAAAACCGAAATATTGCTCGTCCAATGATGGCTTCACGAGGGAGAAAGCCCCAAAGGTGGGAATCATAGCTGTGATTACGATTGTCGCCTAAAACGAAATAGGAGTCTGCTGGAATCTTTACTGGTCCGTAGCCGTAGTTTGCGGAAACTTGCATATAAGGTTCAGCGATTGCCTGTCCGTTGATGTAAACCTCTCCGTTACTAACTGCGACAACATCGCCAGGAAGCCCAATCACCCGCTTAATTAGATCATCATTGAGGTTTATTGCCTTCAATTCCGGTGGAGCCTTGAATACCACGATGTCTCCCCGTTGCGGTGGATGCGGTCGGTAGCTCAGCTTCTCCACAATCAGGCGATCGCCTACCTGCAAAGTCGGAAACATCGACTCAGAGGGAATGTAACGGACTTCAGCAACAAAAGTGTGAACTCCCGCAGCAATCAGCAGTCCACAGATTGCAGTTTTGGTCGCCTCCCACCATTCGTTGGGGTTAGAACGACGGTTGGTTGGAGCAGATTGAAGGATAGTCATGGTTGAGTGACGAAACGAGTATGGTTTTCTCCCCAAACGTTCTTGCGTTGCGCTTTGGCTTGGGCTTCGGCGTGTTGTAGCCTTTGAGTGGTTTCTTGAGGTAGTCGTACAAGTGGAGGAAAGTCTAACTTTGCCAATCCATCAGCCAGCAGAATTTCTTGTAACGAAGTGCCGTTGGGTAACGTTATGATCCCCGTGATTTCTCCTGGTTTAATCGGCTGAGTGTTGAGCAGAGCGACTTGTGCGTTTGATGCTTTCAGCAGCAGTGCGATCGCTCCTGCTGCCTGACTCTGCCATTGCTCATTTGCTGCCTGAAGCCCGATCAGGCGAACTTTAATGACAGACTTTTCTGGACTGCGAACTGTAAGCGTCAGATTGGACTTGAAGGCGATCGTCTCCACTATGTAGATAGAAGAAGTTTGGGATTTGGTGAACACTTGCAACACTCCCATTTGCTCTCCTTTCATCAGCAGAGCCGGAACTCCCAACTTTATTCCCACCGGCAAGAGCAACATGGTTCCAAATAAAACCGCATAGCGTAACTTCATACCCGTCGAACCAGTCTGTTAATAAAGTTGAACTCTTTGAGCAACACTGCTTTGATACGCTGACGCAAGGAATGCTGAGTGGGCTGACTTTGCCTACATCCTTCCAGAATTTGCTGCAAATCTGCAACTCCGATTTCTGCCGCAGTCAGATGTAACTCCACCCGTCGCAGTTCATCCAGTGATTGCCGTGTGCTTGGACGACTAGATAACACCTCAATCAGGCTATAAGCAGAATCTACATGATCACTGAGAGCGTCAATCAGTGTGGAATCACTCTGCTGGTCAAACAAGTCATCCAAAGTTACATCTGGAGAAAGTACTTTGGGGTCAACACCCAACTCGCTTAACATCGCGTCAAGTTGAGCAATCGCATCATCGTCGGTAACAAACTCGGAATTATCTGCATCAGGCTGCTGGATCAATTCGTCATTCATCTCTCTAGTCAGGGCTTGCACCATCTCTTTAACCGTCGTTTTATCGTTTTCACTCAGGTCTTTGCCAAAAACAGTTTCACTCAGCAAGGTGTTGAGTAAGTTATCAATTGGAAGTTGTTGGGTCATAGCGGTAACAAATGCAAATGGTGGTTAATGACTTCACCTTATGCAGTCAATCTGACTCTCGTATGGCAGCGATCGCACGGTGATCTGACTACCGCTCGAAATCGTGATCCGACCGATTTTGCTCTGTTAGGTCAAACTCTTCTATGCTCTGCTGTTGCAGCAACTCATCCTGTTTAAGCCGCAACCAGGTTGTCCACTCCTGAAAGCGATAAATGTCTGTCGGAGTGATGCTTCCAACATCATATAAGTGGGTCAACGTCTGTGAATCTTCGTCCAAGTGCTGGTGACTGGTAGATGCTAACTGCTCCGTGCCTCGCTGCACCCAAAGCGTATCTTCTGTTGGGTTGTAGCCAATGCTGTAGTCATCCAAACCGATGATGTAGCTCTGCTGTGTCGGGTCGTACTCGATCGCTTCAAAGTCGTGCCGGAACGCCAAAATGAACTCGGCATTGGAGAGGAGCCTATCTGCCAATTGCGTTTGTGGTTTCCAATCAGGTGCTTCTGAGGAGTCGGGAATGGGCGATCGCTCGTCAAGTTCGTCCAGCCACAGATCAACCGATGCCCAAGCATTCAGATCAGCCGTGGTTAATCCCACCCCATCCTCACGTCTCAGGTCGTAGTCTCCGGTCGCAGCATCTCGACTGATCAGGTAAACAATGTTGTCTACCTGTACCCGGTAGAAATCTTCAGTACTCTCGACGGCAAGTTTGAAAGTGGTTTCACCCTGACTGGCATATTGTTCAAACAGTCGAGCGGTGCTATCTGGAACCTCAACTCCAGAAGTGGCAGACTGAAGAACATCCTGCGTATCGAGCCATTGCCCCAATTCCTGAAATTCCTCAAACTGTTGGTCTGTGATCTCCTGGCTACTTTTAGCGAGAAATAATTGTTCATGCCAAGATAGCTGCCAGGAGCCATCCTGATTGACCATCGAGAATTGATCGGATTGTGGGTTATAAATTAGCGTGTGTTCTTTACCCTGGTAGTACCAGTCATCGCCTAATTGCTCTACCATTCCCCAAGATTGTGCCAGGGCAAAGGTACGCTCTAGAATCGGGCGAATTTGAGCGGCTCTTTCCCCTTGTTCTTGTAAGTCGGACATTATTTACCTCCTTTGGGTTGCTCAACTGGAAACTGTTGAGGGCTAGATACTCTGAACCAAAGCGGCATAATCTGAAGGAACATTACCGTAACTCCAACGGTTAGAAAGATTTCTAGTGCTTTAATGCCGAGAGCGTTCCAATTCCCAGTCGTCATCGGGTGCGATCGCACTTGATTCTGTTGTAAAGGTTTCGATCTGGTCGGTTGCATAATTTCCGTTGATGCTTCGATCTCCTGCAACACGGTCATCAAGTGAACGTCCATCGCTTCCAGTCTCCGGCTTTGGTCTTCCAGTTTCCGGCGTAGCAAAAACATCGCTCTGGGTATCGGCTTGACCCAACGGTTCAATTCCTCGATCTGGGATGCTGTCGCTAAGTTGGGTTGCTCCGATTTTCAGTCCTGCCAGATGTCCTCCAGCGGTTCGGTGCTGGAAGTCGGCGACAGTTGCCCGGAGTTTGTCGCGGAAACGGGAAAGGGCGTTGGGGTTGTAGGTTGAGTCGGTGGACTGGCTGAATTGGGTGCTGCTGTGGCTGAGGGCTGTTTCAGCAAGGTCGGGGGTTGGTACTTGGCTCTCTCCCGCATTTCTGGAAAGTACATCGTGAACTCCTTTGGTATAGCGGCGTTGCCCCTGAGTGTTGGAGCAAAGAATGAGGTTAGGGTGATGGTCGATCGCAGCGTCGATATCGGTGATGCTGGTTTGTCCCGGTGGTAGCAGGGCGAGGTGTTCAATCTCCTCTCGCCGGAAGACAGGTTTGATCATTTGGTCAATCGCGGCTTGTACCGTAGTTTGAGCCATGAGGCTCGTTGGTTGTATTGCCTTTCCTGTTTGAATTGGTTTAATTTCTGATTGCAACGCTTCCTGCCGCCATTGTTCTACTAGCGCTGACCACGGAACAGATTGCTTCTCCTGCCTACCCGATGTGAAAGTAATCCAGGCTTTTTTACGGCTACTGGCATCGGCTCCGGCGACTGCCTCAATCTGCTGGGCACGTTTGCTGAACTGACCTATCTGACTGGAAGAAAACCCATCCAACTCCCATAGCCCGTGTCGAGAATTTGTTACTTGAATGCCATATCCTAATGCTTGAATCTGGAGCGCCAATTCGTTGCGGTAAATTTTCCCCAAGAGCATTTTTGCTCGATAGATTGCCTCGTTATCAAGGCTTTGCCACCTACCATCGGGGCGTTGCTGGAGGTTGAGGATCAGATTGTGGGTATGAAGTTGGGGGTCAAGTGCTCTGCTGCTATCGTGATGGAACTGAGCGATCGCCAGTTGCCCGGTGAGAATTTTCTGTCGTTGCTTGTCTTTTGTTAGTCGCGTAAGCGCATAACGATCCTCCAAAACAGACAGCATTTGCTCGGTTGCCTGTCGATGGGCTTCTTCTAGCCGACTGTCACCGAAGACCAAAGCTTGAATGCTGATTGACTTAGGCGCACTGGTCGTCAAATCAATTCCAGCCCGTTCTAACGGAACTTCTTCACCTTGCGATCGAGCGGTTTGCTGCCAGCTATGCAGTCGAGTTTTATTCAGCAGAGGTTCACCTGTTGAAGTACGCCCGTGTAGCAAGTGAGTCAGGGCATCGGCAGTCACCTCCCCTTTTATTCCCAATACTTCTGTCAACTTGCCATACCAGTTAGAGTCTTGCTGTTGCTCTTTGTCGGTGCGGTTTCCTTCCTGCGTGTAGTAGCGACTCCCGTGATTTGGGGTGACATTAACGATTGAGACGACCATCACCTTCCAGATATTGTTGCAATTGGGTGTGAACTTCGTTCATAAAGTCTTGCTCTTGTGCTCTCATTTCTGCGGGAGTCAGGGCAATAAGCTGTCGCTCATTCAGGAGATGTACAACTTCCAGAAGGGCTTCCAAGCGTTGAAATTGTAGTGATGATTGAGCGCGATCGCTGCCCATCACCTGGCTAATCTCTGCCAATCGTTCTACAACCTGAACGAGTAGCTTGCCTACTTCAGACATTTGCGTTTCTGTTTGCTGGAGTCGAGCATAGAGTGGTTGGAGGGATGCGCGGAGTTGAGGCTCGATCGTGGGTTGAGTCGGAGTGCCCTCTTCAACTAGTTGACGCACTTCCAGTCTCAGTTCATCCAATTGGGCTTCCACCCGCGTCATCTGGTTGGAAAATTGCTCCATTATTAGAGGATCAATTGTTGCTTCGGGCATTATGGGTAGCTTCTGAGAGCTATCTGGTGATCTAGAGGGTTGCTCAGAGATGCTTTGAGCAGAATGAGAATTCGCCTCAGCACCAGAATGCTTCTGCGACTGCACCTGTTGCCGATAGCGGTTCCTGACAACATGAGCAACTGGGATTTGTTGTTGCTCTGCTTGCCCCTCCACTTCAGCAATTTCCTCCTTTGAAAGGGTGATGTAATATCTCTTGGAATCTTGGTTGGACATAGGGTTTGAGAACTGAGCATCTGAAAATAGCTGAGAGAATCTGAGGAAAGTAGCTACGAGCATCCATGAGCAATTGAGAGATGCTGCGAGTTACTCAGAGATGCAGCACCTGGGAGCATCCGCATCTCAAAATTGAGGGCGTTAGGTGTGAAGGGCAAAGGACGAGCAACTGCATCTAGGTGCAACTGCATCCAGGAGCAACTGTTATCTTGTAGCCCCACACGATATACACCTGATCTGACTGGCATCTGACGATGATCTGACTGAAGACTCACAATTTGCTCTTGTTGGTAGTCAGGTAACGGTGCGATCGCAGTCATATTCTGGTCAGATCAACTCTTTAAGGTAGGCAGTGTTGGTTGTACAAAGGTCTACAGCATAGGTATTTTGGGCGTTACATTCTCCTGTTAGGTTCCATCCAAGTTCCAATTGAGTTCCATCAAATAACCATGCCTGACCCTTGCCGCCAATTGGGTTCCATCCGGGTTCCATTAATCACAGGATTCAACAATGGTCAACTTTTCAACCGTTTCTTCGCCTCCGTCTCGGGAGCATCGTAAACCAAACCTGTACCTAGCAGGCGACCTCGGCAAGTCTGCCTGCAAGTTTCTTTATTGGTGGCAGGATCGAGAGTTCCAACCCCTCTGGCTCGGCTCCGATGTGGTGGAAGAAGTCAGCGATACCGCGTTACGTAAATTCGATGCGGCAGGTGATCTAGCAGAAGCTGCTTGGCTAAGGGTAGGAGATTGCAATGTTTTAGTCGGCAACTCTGCGATCGGCTATGGTTCCAGCTTTGCAGCGGACAAAGTGCGAATTGCGGCGTATCAAGTTGCGGCGGCTTTAGGATTGGCAGCAGTTCAAGCGGGAGTCAAGAACTACAATGCAGTCGTCTCCCTAGCATTGCCACTGAACGAATTTCGGTATCGCAACGATGTCGCTGCAAAACTGCAAGAAATTGGTCAGGAGTTTGTATTCTGTGGTCGGCAACAGCAGTGTGAGATTGCTCCTTCGTTCTACCCGGAAGGAACCGGACTGTATCTCCTGCACCGGAAGGAACGGGAAGGGGCGATCGCAATGCCTTACACCCGGCGAGTAGTCGTCCTGATGATGGGACACCGGAATCTGTCAGTGCTGGTATACGAGGGCGGCAAGCTCAACGCCAATCTGTCGCAAACCAGCGATACTCTTGGTTTCTGGAATTGCTTTAAGGCAGATGCATCGGCAACAGGAATTCGAGAAACCGATTACAACTCCCTGCTGGCAGCACTGACCACTGACAATGCTCAACAGCTTTCAAAAGTGGAAGGTGGATTGAAGGATTTCGGCACAGCAGTTGCAGCAATCAGGCAGGGCGAGATGAAGCGCCTAGAGGCATTTTGTCGAGACAATCTGATCGATCTGCTGGTTGGAACGAACCAAACCGATATTGTGGTCGGAGGGGGTGTCGCTCATGTACTGCGATCGGAACTGCGGGACTACTTCACCAGTTTGGGACTGGCGGAGAACCTATACTTCGCGGATGCGAATGCCGGACGATTATTGAAGTTAGCAGAAGAAACCCGCAACGCTCACGGCGATCTGGCGCGTCCAATACGGTTTGCTGATGCCTATGGTTTGGCTCAAGCACTTGCAGGTAAAGTGCGTCGTGGTTAAGGAGGATCAAAAATTATGCCTGCACCTCGCAAAACTGGACGATTACGCTCCAAGTTCATCTACCAGGTTGAGTCTGGGACGATGCTAGCGACTGTCTTTGCTTACCTGAATGGAAACTTGGCTAAAACCTTTTCACAACGGGAAGGGAAACAACGAGCAACCGATGCGCTACTGGCATTCTGGAAGCCCTATGCGTTGAGGGCGCAAAAGGCAGATTCACAAATAGTCCAGGAATCGGCTCAAACATCCATTGGAGCATTGGAGCGTCAGATCCAAATGATTCGTGATGATTTTGGCATTCCATCGCCTGTTACTCGACCGATGATCGATGTGGAAACGTTGATGACTGTACTTCTCAGTCGAATTCAACAATTTACTGGTCTGGGTCAGACGGTTGGAGCCACAGCACCTGCGCCTACTTCTTCTATGTCATTTGAGTCTATCCCTTCAGCAAAAGCAAGCGATGAGGTGATTTTTGCAGACGATGAAGATTTGCTCGGCGACTTGGCGTAGGAAAACCTTGTTAGCGATCGCTACTCAAAAACTGAGCAATCAGATCCTCTTGATGATACGTTAGAGCATCCGATGAGTAGCAGTGGCACGGACAGATCGCATGAATCACGATGAACTTTTCAAACAACTTTTATCGACGTTCTTCATTGAGTTCTTAGAACTGTTTCTGCCCCACGTTGCCGACTCAATTGACCGAAATTCTGTGACGTTCTTGCCCCAAGAATATTTTGCTGACCTGACCGTTGGCGAAAAGCAGGTGATTGACCTACTGGCAGAAGTGCGGCTAGCAGGCGAAGATGCTGGTTTCTTAATTCATGTGGAAAACCAAGCATCCACTGAGGCTAATTTCACCCGCCGCATCTTTTTCTACTTCGCCCGACTCCACCAGAAATACCTCCAGCGCATCTATCCGATTGTCGTCTTTTCCTTCGATGAACCCTATCGAGAGGAGTCCCATCGCTACACCGTAGGGTTTGATGGCTTGAAAGTATTAGAGTTCAACTTCTTCCCCATCCAACTGAATCGGCTCAACTGGCGGGATTATTTGACCCAGCCCAACCCGGTCGCTGCGGCACTCATGGCAAAAATGCGAATTGCTCCAGGAGATCGCCCCAAAGTCAAAGCAGAATGCCTGCGGTTATTAGCAACTTTGCGGCTAGACCCGGCTCGAACTGAATTGATTTCAGGCTTTGTAGACAGTTATCTGCGACTAAATGCTCAAGAAGAGCAGGTGTTTCAAGCAGAAATTGGTAGATTAGAAGGACGAGAACAGGAGGTCGTTATGCAGATTGTGACCAGTTGGATGGAGCAGGGTATTGAGCAGGGATTACAGCGCGAAAAATCTCTAATTCTGCGTTTGCTTGCGCGGCGCGTGGGAGAATTGCCCGACGTAGCAAGGTTGCAGATTGACAAGCTATCCATCACCCAACTAGAAGACCTGGGCGAAGCCTTACTAGATTTTTCAACTTTTGCTGACTTAGAAAGCTGGTTGCAGAATCTTGGTACAGTCCAATAGTCCAAGAAAGAACAACCCGCTTTTCAGGCTCACTCGCCATCCTTCCGAGCCTCGATCGCGTCTTGAACTTCTTTCGGCACATCCGAGAGAAAGTTATAGCCCGTCAGCTTCTCCAATTCATCCACCGTCGTCAAATACTCCTTGTAGCTGCTGGTTTTAATGCCCAGAGTATTTGGCATATTCACCGCAGTCACGCGGGTTTCAGCCGTGACTCCTTTCATCCTGATACCCGGTTTATCCAAAACCACCACAATTTTCCACACACTGGCAGGCACTGTCACCTGATTCTTGCCAATTTGGGTCTTCTCACCCTTTAGCCCGGTTCCACCCACTCCTAGCGGACCTGCAATGATGTACAACTCCTTGCCCGACAGCGCTAAATCCTTGGACAGGTTCTCTAACTCTAGCCACGGACCTTCATTGTTTTCCTGGGTTTGGGGCACAATGTTGGTCATCAAGAACGTGGCACAGTTATCTGTTGCAGTCACCGTGTGATCGCCTGAACGAGTCATGTGTCCCCGGCTAAATCCACTGCCTGTGTACTCGGTGGGAGTGACCACCTTAAACCCACGGGGCAGCGTTGGGTCTGGGCTAAAGCTTTTGCAGCGATCGACATTCCCAAGCCAAGAGGCATTCAGTTGCCAACTGACCCAGTTTGCTGTGCCCTTGCTGCTGTTATAGGACAACGCATACTGGCGTTTGAGCAACAAAAAATCATCCCGGTTTGTCGAAGCAGTCGTGCTGCTGGGAGTGCCCATCAACAGGTGGATGCTGCCATAGTTTCGCGCCTGAGAGGTGGCGGCGATCGCAAGTACAAACAGGCAGGACAGGAAACTTGCCCATTTCCATCGATCCAGGTAATGAGTGAGCTTTGCGGGTTTATCTGCGATCGCCATTGTGTCTTCTGCGGTTGATCCGTTGCCATCCGCATTTTATGCCTATCGATGGCAGATAATCAGGTTGTCTACATACAGCTTGCTTTTGACTTGCTGCTTCACTCAATGCCATGAATGATACGACCTCAAATCTGATCGCTACCCTGCAAGCTCTAACCCAGGATTTATTGTGGATGAGCGAAACGGACGCGCCGTTTGAAATTGTTCACTGGCAGAATCAATTCAACCAACTCACAAACGAACAGCTTTTGAAGTTAACGGGGCATTCGGATGATATATCAGTTGAAGTCATTGAGGTGGATGATTTCTTTCCAGCCGCAACAATAGAACAAGATTGGTTTGGAGAGGAAGAAAAGGCGATCGCGAACCGTTACCAAGAACTGGTTGTGGTACTCAAGCAACATTTGAATCAGTTGAAAGTGTATCGAGTTGGAGCCATCAACATCGACATCTACATTGTGGGAGAAACTGAATCAGGAGAAATCGTAGGGCTGGCAACGAAAGCAGTGGAGACGTAGAGTTGAACCCATCCAAATATTCTCTATGTTTCCTTTAGTTGCTGTGTTTCAACAAACATTGCATAGCGGCATACTGTCCCAGAATGTCCGCCATGATGCCCAAATGCTTATCGTCAAATCCAACTGTGCGCGGGTTCGTGGATAGGTCAGTGAGATATTCGATGATAAACTCCATCAGTTGAAGCGCTTCAGGATGGAGACTTTCTGTAGAGAATGTGTGGTCTCCGAGTGTCAATTTGCTCATTGTTATTTGGATTCAAATGAAGTGACCGAGAGGTTTATCTCTCGGTCGTTGATGCTGTAATTTCAGAAGTTAGAAGTCCTCATCAAGGTCATAAGCTAGTTCGTTGTCGTGTTCTAAGCCGGGTTCAGTGTGAGTCTGAATTTGAGATGATTTCTGCTGTCCCTCAAACTCTCGCTCGGATACGCCAAAGTCTTTCGATTCGTCAACCTCAGCCAGAATTTTTGCTTTGACGGCTTCGTCGTATCCAACAAAATATGACCTCCAATTCTCCGATGTGGGAGAGCCATAGCTTGCCACCGAGCAGACCCAGGATTTCTTCTTGTCGCCTTTTAATTCAGGTTGCACCCGCACCGCCAGCACAGACAGCGCCATGAAACGTTCTCCCCTCGGCTTTTTGGCTCCGGTCGCTGCCCCATACGCCTTACTCATGTCATTGTGGAAATCCTTGACCGCATCCCCCAAACTGCCGCAGACGCTACCCTTGGTTGTGAATAACAACGGAGTTTCGTGCAGCAATTGTTTTTGCTGATTCACCAGGTAGACCAGGTAACGCACCTTCAATACCATCGCAGCGCGATCGTAAAGCGACTTTTTGTATTCACTCAAGAACTCACCGCTTTCCCGGTCAAAGATTAAGAGCTTGGATTTGCGGAGAATCAAAAACCGGGCGACCAAGCTACGGAATCCTTCAACCGTTTGCCCATTTTGAAAGGTGGTGGAGTGCAATGCCCACTCATCGGTTGGAGTAAAATCTACTGCCTCCATGTTGTCAGAGGTGATGAAGAAACCTGCCTGGTTTGAGTCCTGGTGGTTGAGCATTTGCAAGTAGGGTAACGATTCCCGTCCTGCTTCAAACTCCTTGGAGTCAAATTCGTTCGGTGCAAGCGTTGAAGTGAGATTAGAGTCAGCTTGAGGTTTAACCAGTTTCAGGGTTGTTGATGCCATGATGTTCCTTGAATGCAAATAGACTGAAGTGAGGTGAAACAAGGGGTGAAGTTGTCTCACCCCCAGCAAGTCATTGAGAAAGTAAGTCGAAATTAGAACTCGTCGAACCCACCGTTGTAGGTGGTGGGGTCAGGCGTATCAACAAAGCCAAACGCAAAGTGTTTGTAGGGATTGTCGTATTGGATTTCTCCAGTTATTGAATCGGTGGGAAGCTCTTTGAGTCCGAGTATGTAGCCTTCCAGATAGGTTAGATCGGCGTAGATGGCTTTCTTGCCGAATGCACCATCGGCTTTTCCTTCGAGAAAGAGATCGTACAGAGCATCTCGAATTCTCTCTTCTCGTTCGTCGCGTTCGGTTGCAAGATAGTCAGTTAGAGACATAATTGAAGTACCTCGTTGTAGGGAAAGAGAGCGTTTAGATTGCGAGTCGGGCGCTCTCTTTTAGTTGATTGAAAAAGGTGAATGACTAGTTTGTAGCCGTGACAGGAATCGGGCTTATCCTCGGTGACTGCGGTATCAGTAGTTTCTCCGTACTTTCGGTTCCGGCATCCTGTTTATCTGGCATATTACTATTATAGCCTGTGTATACGCGGGTTGCAGGATTTAGCTATTGACTTTGAATAGGAATTTCTGATCGAAAATCTGATGCGAGGCTTTGATCAATAAGCCAAACTGATCGATGATAATTTCGGCGGCACCTTGTATACTTGGGATATTTTGCTATCTATTGATTCTTTTCCAATGAGTGATCCACCTCTTCGGCGTGACTATTTGACCCGCTTCCAGCAGCAGGGAGAGGTGGCGATGGCGAAAAGCCCTCTGAGTGTGCGGATGCCAGAGGATATTGATGCAATTGTGAGAGCGGAAAGCGATCGCACTGAGTGGCTGCGGGATGCCATCTTTGAAAAGCTCTGGCGTGAAGGGAATTTGCCAGAGCGGTATCATCACCTGATTTCTGAGTGACAGCGAACGCTTCATCACAAAGCAGAGGATGCATTTTGTCAGGCGCTTCAACATCAGAAGGTTTAGGATGATCACAGTAGGAGTTGAAGAGACACTATGACGATCACAACACCGATTAAAACCATTGCGCTTTCTCCTGGCAGTCACTTGCTGATTCCGCATGTGACGTGGGAGCAGTACGAAGCCTTGCTGGAAGAACTGGGGGAAGAGCGCCGTGTGCCTCGGATTAACTATTGCAACGGAACCTTAGAACTGATGTCGCCTCTACCCGCCCACGAACGTCCTCACCGGATTATTGGCTATATCGTGACTGCAATTCTTGATGCTCAGGGACGAGAGTGGGAGGATTTTGGCTCAACGACGTTCAAGAAACTGAAGCAAGCGGGATTGGAGCCAGATACCTGTTTTTATATCCAAAATGCGTCACGGGTGCGCGATCTCCTGCGGATGGATATGACCCAAGACCCGCCGCCAGACTTGGCGATCGAAGCGGATGTCACCTCTAAAACAACCCTAGATGCTTATGCGGCACTGCAAGTGCCGGAAGTGTGGATTTATGACAATGGCAAACTGAAGATTCATCTGTTGCAAAACGGTGAGTATCAGGAATCTTCCAGTAGTCCGACTTTTCCTGAGTTGGCGATCGCCGAAATGATTCCCCGATTGGTGCAGCAAGCGTTTCAGGAAGGAACTAGCAAAATGTTGAGAAACCTGAGAAAACAGATGGCAACGGAGGCGTAAAAGCAATCGCGGACTACAGTCAAATGATCGGTTGACGATTTCCGTCAATATCCTGCGCTCTCCAACCAAGTTATGATGTTGGTAACACTTTCATCCACGGTCTTTGCGGCAGTGTCGCAAGTGATATCAGGGGTGAGCGGTGCTTCGTAGGGATCATCAATGCCTGTAAAAGATTTGATCTGACCCGATCTCGCTTTGGCGTATAACCCTTTTACATCTCTGGCTTCACAAACCTCTAGAGGTGCATTGATATAAACCTCGACAAAGTTGTTGAGGGTAGCGCGTAACTCATCCCGGACAGAACGGTAGGGACTGATGAGGGATACTATGACAACGACCCCATTGCGGCTGAGGAGATTGGCGACGTAACCCACACGATGCACATTGGTATCGCGGTCTTCGCGGCTGAACCCCAACCCTTTCGAGAGGTTCTGGCGAATCGCATCCCCATCTAGCCGTTCGACTGGGCGATCGCGTTCTCGTAGTTTATGCTCTAGGTGCTGGGCGATCGTCGTTTTACCTGCTCCACTGAGTCCGGTCAACCACAAAATTATACCGCTATTCTTCAAAAGAGAGTTATCAGTCATGCTTGGGCAGCGATATGAGCTTCATGGTCTATTATCTAGAAATAATTTAGAAAAAGTCCTTGAGGCTTCTAAAGAAATCATGCACTTTCAAGAAAAATATGTCTAGTGATGAACAACTGATTAAATTAATTGAGCATTATCAGAAAGCACTGCTGATCAATCCGCGTAGCGATAGCATTTATCACCAGTTGGCTGAATTTTATTATCGGCAAGGTAATTTAGAGAAAACCCTTGAGACCTATCAAAAAGCTTTGAAGATTCAGCCTCGGTCGATAATAGTTTCTGAAGCTTTAACTAAAGTCTTAACTCGATTAGGTTTTAATGAAAAGGAAAGCAATCGCTTTCTAGAATCTTTTTCAAAAACTTTGACATTAGAAGCTGCTTTTGCAGAAGCAAATTTTTCAGTTTTATCGAGCTTTATAGAACCTTCGGAAGAATTAAAAAGTAATACTGATATTAAAACATGGAGAGATACTCTTGTTCTGGCATTTGCACTCGTACAGCAAGAGAACTGGGGCGGTGCTTTGAATTTATGCGCTAAAGCGATTCATTTAGAACCAAGCTTATGTCTTCCTCATTCTATAATCCGGTATCTTGTTTTACCCAAACTTGATGACTTAGATTTATTAGCTGGTTTTTACTTTCAAGTAATACGGTTTCCTAAAATTCATCGTTTGGCGTATGCAGTATTAGGAGACATATTGACGAAACAGAATAAACTGCCTGAAGCAATTCAGGCTTATAAAAATGTTTGGCTAGAATCAAATTGCCAAATATCTATAGAGAAAAAATTACCTCAGCAACAAACGGTTGTCGATTATTTAGTCATTGGTGTCGGTAAGGCAGGAACGACCTCTGTCTCTCACTATCTATCACAACATCCCCAAATTATTAATCCACACAATAAGGAAATATTATTTTTTAATCAGCACTATGAGTGTGGCTCAGATTGGTATCTCGCTCAATTTCCTCCACCTGTACTGAGGCGAGAGAAGTTTTTAACCGGAGAAGCAACACCCTGGTATCTGGTAACGATAGGAGCAGAAGAACGAGTCTTCAATATGTTTCCTATGATTAAACTAATTACCATTTTAAGAAACCCAATTGCTAGAACAATTTCTCACTATTATATGTTTGTAAAAGCGGGTTTAGAGTATCGCTCTCTAGAGGAAGCCATTACTTCTGAAATCGCAATCTTAAAAGATGTTGAGAGTCCTGAGCAAGTTAGCGCGACTTACTGGAAAACTGAGCGGGGTTATCTTTGGTGCAGCCTTTACCTACCTTTCTTAAAAAAGTGGATGTCTCTTTTTCCCAGAGAGCAATTTTTGATTCTGAATAGTGAAGATCTCTACAATGCACCTTCAAAAACTTTAAGCCAAGTTTTCGAGTTTCTAAATATAGCTGATTGTGATCTAATCAATTATCCAAAGTTGAATTTAGGGTCTTATAGACAGATTGATCATGACTCACGGAAAGCTTTATTTGAGTTCTTTTATACTCATAATCAGGAGCTAGAAGAGTATTTGGGTATGGAGTTTGATTGGAATAATACGCTGTAGACAGGTTTAAGAACTGCAATCCTTTAAATTTCCGCTTCTTGAGTCAATCGCAGCCAACGCTTGAGCCGAAACCACTGCCGTCTCAGTTGCCACAGTTTGGAGGTTTTCATCGCTTGATTTTGACGTGCGATTTCGTTGCGATCGCACCAGAGAGTGCCGATGGTTTGCTCTTGTTGCATGTACTCGATCGCCATCAGCAGCATTTCTTCTGAGATCGCCAAGTTTACAGTGGGTTTGGTCTGAGTCTGACAGAGGGCGATCGCCTCTGCAAAAATGGTTTCCATTTGATCTGCCATGTCGGTCAAACTAAAGGACTCCATTACCCGCTGACGGGCGCGATCGCCGATTTGTTGGCGGAACGATCGATTTTGGATCAGGGGCAACAACACCTGTAAATATGCTTGCACTTCGGCATCGTCTGCTTCGCCTTTTGCTACTAAAAAGCCTGTTCCAGGAGTCACAAGCTCCGCCTGTCCCACCA
>Ga0163155_10002187_pt1 | contig 22227 bp, 15 predicted proteins | sample OliLakLV19SP4G1_FD_148611 | JGI IMG/M metagenome (GOLD analysis project Ga0163155, IMG submission 148611) | Freshwater microbial mat bacterial communities from Lake Vanda, McMurdo Dry Valleys, Antarctica - Oligotrophic Lake LV.19.SP4.G1 | ecosystem: Environmental > Aquatic > Freshwater > Lake >... | reverse complement strand
TGCCGCTTTCGGTGAACTTCACGGCGTTCGACACAAGGTTTTTCAACACCTGCTGCAGGCGCTTGCCGTCGCTCACGATGACGTCGTCGTTTTCGTCATCGAGCGAGGTTTCGAGGAGCAACCCCTTTTGCGCCGCGAGCGGATCGAAGGTGCGCCGCAGCTGCCCGATCATCGCGAGCAGCGAGAGCTTGTCCAGGTGCAGGTCGATCTTGCCGGCCTCGATCTTCGAAAGGTCGAGGATGTCGTTGATGAGAGTGAGCAGATCGGTGCTCGCGCCATAGATCGTCTCCGCGAACTGCACCTGTTCCGCGGTGAGGTTGCCGCCCGTGTTGTCCGCGAGCAGCTTCGCGAGGATGAGCGCGCTGTTGAGCGGTGTGCGCAGCTCGTGGCTCATGTTGGCGAGGAACTCCGACTTCACCTGGTTCGCCCGCACAAGCTCGACCGAGTGGAGCGTGAGTTCGCCCTGGGCGCGCTCGAGGTCGTCCTTCTGCCCCTGCAACACATCCGCCTGCGTCGCGAGTAGGGAGTTCGTCTGCTCGAGCTCCGCCTGCTGCGCTTCGAGATGCACCGCACTCTCCTTGAGCGCGCGGCTCTGCTCCTCCAGTTCTTCGTTGGAGACGCGCAACTCCTCCTGCTGAGCCTGGAGCTCCTCAGCTTGTTGCTGCGTTTCCTCGAGCAGGAGCGCGAGCTTTTTGCGGTATTGGGCCGTTCGCAGGGCAATGCCAATCGGCTCGGCGACCCGGCGAAGCAGCTCCAGGTCATGCGGAGAGATGGAGCGAAAGAAGCCCAATTCCAGCACCGCATTGGCCACTCCGTCGGCACTGGTCGGAGCGATCACGAGGTGCCGGGGCCGGCTGCCGCCGAGGCCGGAAGTAATGGGAAAATAGTCCGGCGGCACATCGCTGATCGTCAGGACCGACTGCTCCCGCATGGCTTGGCTCGTCAGACCGCCCACCGCCGGAGCTTGGTCGGACCCGTCTGACGCTTGCGCAGGAATCGCAAAGGCACCCACGAGGGAGAGGTGGCCCTCTTCCCCGGCAAAATACATGGCCCCGACCTGGGCATTGAGGTAGCGAGCGATGAAGCCGACGATCTTTTCGCCCAACTTCTCTACCTCCTGCTCACCCTGCAGCCGGACACTGAGTTCGTTTTGCCCCGCCGTCAGCCAGGCCTGCGTCCGCATCTCGCGAAAATCCTGCGAGGACACGACGGCGGCGGCGGCGATGAGGAATAACAAGAGCGCTGCCCCCGCCCAGGTGACGAACGTCGAGAAGGTGGCGGCCTGCTCCCATTCCTGCGTGCGGGCACCGACTGTCGCACGCTCGGCGACCTGCATTTCGCCGATCAAAGCACGCAGACCGTCCATCATCACCTTTCCTCGGCCCGACCGAACCAGCGCGAGCGCGCCTTCAGGCTGACCAGCGCGCAGCAGTTCGACGCCTTCCTTAAGAATTGCCATCCGGTCGGCGACAAGGCGTTCGACGGCTTCAAACCGCTGCAGTTGCGCCCGGTTGCCTGCCGCCAAGCGCCGAATATTCGCGAGGTTGCCCGGCAGTTCAGAGAGCGCGGCAGTGTATGGCTCGAGATACGACTTGTCACCGATCAGCAGATACCCGCGGTGACTCGATTCCGCGTCCGTGAGCGTCGAGGTCAATCCCTCGAGCGCTTGCGTCATCTCGATGGCTTGTACCATCTGTTTTGCGCCCGCCGATCGAGTTTGCAGGGTGCGATAGGAGACCACTGATATGGCCAGGACGGCGATCAGGGCGACCACGAAGCCGAGCAGGGTCTTTCGTGGCAACGACGAGCCCCATCGGCCACCAGGCGCGGCTGATGGGCGATCGTCTCCGAAGCGCCGGTCAGGCGGACTCGGCAGCGAGGGGTTATCGTCCATGGCTTCTTTGGTCATGATTTTTCCCCGGTCTGGTGATACGGGCTTGAGACAGGTTTCCCAGGCAACTGTACGGGGTGTGGCGTGTCGTGCGCGGGAACGCCGCTCTGGCTTGACAACGGTGTTTGCCACCGAGATAGTAACGAGCTAGCGCGGTGATACGACAACAAATCGACGATGCGAAGATACCAGGTAGTTGTCGCGTGATTCACGACGGCGACCGCGCGACGGACCAGCTGGTGATCATGTCGAGCGCGATGTGTGCCGCCTTGATGGCCCGCGCCCAGACGACCGCGACACGACCGAGCCCGTATGCAGGGTTCACGCAGGCGCTCGCAGATGGACGGCTCGAGGTGCCGGCCGACGCCAATGCCGTGTGCCAGACACGCCGACATCTGCGCGATCTTCGCGATGACTCCGGGCTCACCATCGCGGACATGGTTGCCGCCGGCGCCGATGCGCGTGCACCACGCCGTCGTCGTCCTGCGGGAACCTGATCGCGATCCATGACAGCGCTCGTTCTTCCAGGCGACGCACCGTACTTCGAGGTCACGAGACGCGGTCAGCTCGCGCAGGGCGACATCTTCCTTGCGCCCAATGCCCTGGTCTGCGGCGTCACTGGTGACGAAGCGGCATCGGAAGGCCCGGCGATTCCCGCTGCCGTCGGCGAGGCTGTGACGGTGCGGCTGTGGGGACAGCCGGCGTTCGGGCCGTCCTCAGGCGCCCCGCCTGTCAACGCAGTTGCCGGGTGGACACCGATCATGGTCCTCACGCATGACTGTGAGTTGGACAAGGAGTTCAACGAGCACGTCAGTCAGTACCTCCGTGACCATCCGGGCGTCTCCGAGGAGGACGTTGTCGCGATGATATCCCCTCGTGCGGACCTGCATCGTCACGCGCAGGTCGCACCGCTCCTCCCCTGCGACGACGCGGTCGTCCCGGCTGTGCGACACGGGGGCATTCGTCAGGCCCGGAAGATCGGCTCTGTGCCCGTTCCAGCGATGCCGGCCTACGGGGACGACGCGTTCTTCGTCCCCCTGAACCGTGTGACGACGGTGGGCCGCGAATTGCTCGCCACACGCACCACAAGGTGGCGTCACTCTCCGAGACGGCGCGCCAGCTCTTGCGGTTCAAGCTTGCGGAAGCCTTGGCATCGCGGAATGTGGCACTCGTCCGTACGCTCGAAGCCGCACTGGGGCGAACGAGTGTGGAGGTGCGGGCGATCAAGTCGCGGAACACGACGGCGACGGTGGGGCTGATCCTGGACGACGGAAGCGAGGTGCAGGTGGACGCCAGGATCGACAAGAAGGACGACGTCCGCCCCGAGCGCCTGCGACCGGCGAGCGACGTTGGACTGTAATCATCGCCTGACGCTCACGAACGTAATCCGGCCGTTGTCGCTCCCGGCGGTACGCGGCGCATCGCGGCGCTCTTGACGGTGGCGCCCCACAGAACTCGTCCGTAGCTGACGATTGCGTCATCCATCGGGCAGGCGAAAACACTAATGTCGCGACCGGCGCAAAGAATTTCGGCCAACGGCACCCGGTCGATGACTGGGGCAAACGGCTTGGCGACATTGACGCCGTGACCGCGCTCCTCGACCGACTGCTCCACCACGCGCACGTGCTCACGTGCGGCCCGCGCAGCTGGCGGACCAAACTCCAGATGGCGACCGACCCTCGGTAACCGCGTCTCGCTAACCAGTCGCAGGTCACCGGCTGTGGTGGCCGGATTCGAGGTGTCCGCCGAGGATTTCGGAATCGCACAACAGCTGCGGCACGGTCCGAATGTCCCACCCGGATTCCAGCAGGTGCGTCGCGAACGAGCGCCGCAACATGTGACTGTGAACCGCCGCATGCGTTCGGCCGCCGCCGATCCAACGCCCTCCACTGCGCCTTGTGATCGCCGAACGTCATCTCGCGCCCGTGGAACTGAGCGTCTGACGGGAACCTGCAATATCCTCCGTCGCCGAGTCGATGCCAACGAGTGCACGAGGGCGCACTGGTCGCTGCCGAGGAGAATCCGCAGGCTGAAGTGCCACTGACTGCCATTGCACGTGAGCACAGCGGAGCGTCGCTCATCCCAGTGTCCAGCCATCGCAAAAAAGCGGCGTCGCAGTGATAGCCTCACCGACACTCATGCGCAAAACAGATGCTGCTCCTCGCGCAGCGCGCGTTCAGCAACGCTCTGCCTCTGCAACATCTGGATTTCGAAGCGATGCCGGAAGCGAAGGATCGTCCTTTCATCCGGCACCGCAGCCCCGACCTGGTCGACGTTCGCAGGGCTGCGAATCGACGCGCGGTCGCACACGCCGCAATTCAGCGCTCGGATCTGAGCGATCGAACCACGACAGGAGAAATCACACGAGCGGCTTCGTCTCCATCAGGGTTGACGACGCCCCCTACCCTCCCAAAGATCTCGCGGCGCGATCAGCGCCAGCGGCGAGGCCCAGAGCATCACCAGGTCTGTCTCGACCAGGAAACGTCCACCGCACGTCATCCACTCCTTCGCGTCCCTCAACATGCTTGCCGAGGTCCACGGCGCACTCATGTCGTGCTCCGAAACGACAAGGTCACATCCGCCGGGTAGTCGACGTCACCGTCAGACCGCAACCTTGTGCAGAGCTCTCGACGGATCCGGAGATCTCCACTCGACTCAACTGCTGACATCGCCACGACGATCCATGGGGAAGCGACTCCGCGTCGCGTCCGCTGTCAAGTACGCTGCGTCGTTGCGTCGTGCTTTCGGAGCGAGACTGGACACCGCTCTCCGGACTGAGAGACGTTTCACCGCGTCGCTCGCCGCTACGCAGGCACTTCGAATGAGCCACTGACGGATGCTGCACAGTACGTTACTTCGGATCAACTCGATCAGGCTGCCGACTCGTGTTTCTCCTGCGTGCCGAACCGCCGAAGTGAAAGCGGCGCACGCGTTCCGATCTCCGTTGATACGTCCCTGTGGTGCAGGCGGTTGAATGCTGCGCCTGCGATGAGATACGAATCACGCGCAGGTCTGTGCCCTCATGGTTGTCATGCTACTGTCTTCTGGCGCGATCTGCGCTCAAAGCCTCGACGCGCTCGCCGTTGGAGCGGGGATGCGAATGGTGGCCCGGGATACCACGAACAGCCGACCGCAACGGCAATTCATTGCTCGGTACGGCGGGGTTCAGAGGAACTCGTTGTATTTCCAGGTTTAAGAGAGAACAGCACTCCTTGCCTTGCCATTCGCAGAGGTTGAGTGAGTCGATCTCAGTCGTTCGCGCCGATCGGCGGGGAAATGGACGTTGGTAGCGGCCGGGTTTGGCGTGCTGGTCGGATTGAGCGCTTCCGCAGCGCTCGTGTTGCGCAGCCCACCCTGTGATGACTTCCGGATCTCTCCAGCGGCTGGCGCACTCATCACAGGAGTCCTCTCACGGTGCTCTCGTCCGCCATTGGTGCGATCATCTTCAGTCGCCGACAGGATGAATGGCGTCGCGTGACACTACAACGATAGCGCGTGAGCCCAGCTGAGCAGTCGCTTGTTCGGCGGCTCGACATCAGCCACGTCTCGAGCCGAGCTGCGTGGCATCGAACCGCACCGGTCGCAGCACCGATCACCTCACCGCGCCGCCCGGATCTGCCGGATCAGTCCGCGCTTCACATCGCGCACCGCGAGGCTGTACGTCGGCTTCCAGGCCTCCGCCATAGGCCCACCCGCGACGCGCACCGCATAGTGAAACCGCGGCCTTGGCACCGCGGCCTGATCGAGGCGCTCCAACGCATCGTGCACCACATCGGCCACGGTGGTCTTGTTCTCCTGCATTTCCGCTTCGAGATCGGCCAGGCTGATCTCCGTCTCGGCGCCTTCGTCACCATCATCCGAGAGCGCCTCCATCAACTCACGCTGCATCGTCTCGACATCGCCGACGTCACCCGGCCGGTAATTCTCGAAGACATCATCCAGCTCGTCCTCCAGATCCCGATCGAGCTGCTGATCGGTGAACGAATCGAGATCGGTTCGCGGCGGTTCACGAAGTGGCGCTGGCGCCAGCGTCAGGCCGGCGACCAGCAGTCCGACGCCCCACGACGACAGTGGCAGAATGCCCGGCATGCACACACTCGATCAGAGACGGAATTCGACGTCCGACCACCCTTCGTCGGCCGTGTCGGAACACGCATCCTAAACGTCGTGTGGAACGCACGGCGGCGCCAGTGAGATGACGGCCTGGCTGCGTCACGGGAATCCGAGCGGCATCACAGAGAGTGCCTATCGCCACCCGGGGCCGCCAGCGAGCTTCATGGCTTGACGCTGCAGTCATCCGCAGGCCAACCTCACGTCGCTCCAATGCCGACCGCGCCGCCCTTCGAGCACTCCCTCGCTGTCGTGATCGGAATCGATCACTATGGGACCGGAATTCCAGAACTGCGTACGGCGGCCAATGATGCCCGACGGATGGGCGAATTGCTGACCACGCAGCACGGATACGACCTCATCACGGTGCTCGATGCGGATGCCACACAGGCGCGGATCACACAGCTGCTGACGGTCGAGCTGCCGTCGCGCGTGGGCCGCAACGACCGGGTCCTGTTCTACTTCGCCGGGCATGGCGTGGCGCGGGATGGCGATGAGGGACCGAACGGGTACCTGCTGCCAGTGGATGCACGACGTGGCGACGAGACGACATATCTCGACATGCCGCTGGTGCACGATGCGTTGCTGGCGCTGCCCTGCCGCCACATGCTGGTGGTGCTCGACTCGTGCTTCTCGGGCGCGTTCCGCTGGTCCGGCGCGCGCGACGTGGACGACGACGTCGACGTCGTGCACCAGGAGAAGTACGATCGCTTCGTGAGGGATCCGGCCTGGCAGGTGATCACATCTGCGTCCCAGGACCAGAAGGCACTCGATCAGCTGTCGACTGGGGAACTCGGCAGCCGCCCGGGCGACGGCGCACATTCGCCATTCGCGCTGGCGCTGTTCAGCGCAATCAGCGGCGCAGGAGACGTGATTCCGAGCGGCGCGGGAGACGGCCTCGTCACCGCCACGGAGCTCTACCTCTTCATCGAGGAGACACTCCAGAACGCAGTGATCGCGGCCGGAAAGCAGCAGACACCACGACTCTGGCCGTTGAACAAGCACGACAAGGGGGAGTTCGTCTTCTTCGTGCCGGGACGCGCATTGTCGCTGCCACCGGCACCGGAACTCACGTTCGAGAACAATCCGTGGCGCGGGCTCACGTCGTACGAGGCCCGCGACACGGCACTGTTCTTCGGACGCGACGCCGCGATCACCGCACTCGCGGCAGGTATCGAAACCCAACCGCTGACGGTGGTCCTCGGTGCGTCCGGCAGCGGAAAATCCTCGCTCGTGAAGGCCGGCGTCGTGCCGAAACTCGTCGCCGACGGGTGGCAGGTCGTGCCGATCGTCCGTCCTGGCACATCGCCGCTGGACGCTTTGGCGCGTGCACTGGCCCCGGTTGGTCGCTCGTCCCCGGACAGCACTCCCGATGCCATCGCCACCTGCGTGCGCGACCGCATTGCTGCGAATCCGCAAGCCAGACTGCTGCTGGTGATCGATCAGTTCGAGGAGATGATCACGCTCACGCGCCGCACCGGAGAGCGCGAACGGACGATGACGCTGCTCGGCCGGCTCCTCGCGTCGCATCCCGACTCGCTGCGCATCGCCATCACGCTGCGGACCGACTTCGAGCCGAACTTCGACCGGTCGGGCCTCGCCGACCTGTGGCAACAGGGACGTTTCGTGGTGCCGCTGATGACGCGTGAGGACCTGCGCGATGTGATCGAGAAACCCGCGGCCGTGCGTGTCCTCTACTTCGAACCATCGAAGCTGGTCGACACGCTGCTCGACGAAGTGGTGGCGACACCCGGGGCGTTGCCATTGCTGTCGTTCGCACTGAGCGAGATGTACATCCGCTACGTCAAGCGCCAGAGCCGCGACCGTGCGATCACGCGTGGCGATTACGATGCGCTCGGCGGCGTGGTCGGCGCCCTCCGCTCGCGCGCCGAGGCCGAGCACGATGCGCTCGACGACGAGCACCGCGCGACGCTGCGGCGGCTCATGCTTCGGCTGGTGGCGGCGGAGGGCACAGGGATCGCCCGGCGCCGCGCCAGCGCGGAGGAACTCGACTTCGCAGATGACGGTGAACGACATCGCGCCGGCACGATCGTGCAGCGCCTGATCGATGCGCGGCTGGTGGTGAAGGGCAAGGAGCCCGATGGCGAGTCCTTCGTGGAACCCGCGCACGACGCGCTCGTGCGCGGCTGGGGGCGGCTGGCCGAGTGGATCCGCGAGGAGAACGACGCGCCCTTCCCACTCGCGCAGCAGCAGCGGATGGCACGCGCCGCGCAGGAGTGGGATCGGTCGGAGGGCGCAGCGAAAGACGGGCTGCTCTGGCGCGACGGGTCGCGCAGCGCGCAACTCACACCCGTGGTGCGGAAGAAGGCGCCGTGGCTCAACCGGCGAGAGCTCGCATTCGCACGCCGCAGTGTGCGTGGCCGGCGCATCACGCTCGCGACCGTGGCCGCAGCGATGGTGACCATCGTCGCGGCGGCGGTGGCAGCGGTCATCGGAGCCCGGCTGGCCAGCGCGCGCGCCGAACAGGTGCGCATCGCATCGATCGTCCGTTCCGCCTCGGCCACCGTCAGCGAGGATCCGTTGCTCGCGTCGCTGCTGCTCGGCAGCATCGACAGTGGCATGGTGCGCAATGCAGACGACGCCACGCGGCTGGCGATGCTGGGCGCCGCGCTCGAGCTGCGGCGCGCGCCGCGCGTCGTGGCGACGTTCGAAAGCGGCGGGAACATCTTGGATGCGGCCATCAGCGCAGACGGGAGGTATGTCGCAACGGCTGCAGCAGACAGCGTGGTGCGCATCTGGGAGCTTGCCAGCACCGATGCGCCGACGCTCCTGCCGAGAGGTCCGGCTGGCGCCAGCGTGGTGCTCTTCAGCCCCGATGGCGCGCGCGTGGCCGTCGGTGATGCGGAAGGCACCGTCAGGCTCTGGCCCGTGGAAGGGGGCGCAACGCCGGTCCTGTTGGCCGGCGAGCAAGCGGCCGTCCAGCGTCTCGAGTTCAGCGCCGACGGCGGCCGACTCCTGGTCACCTACGAGGCGCGGCCCGCGCGCGTCTTCAGCACCGACGGCACCGGCCAACCACGCATCATCGGACGCGACACGATCGGGGTCGAAGTGGCGCGCTGGGCGGACGGGGATCGGCAGGTGGTTGCGATCACGGCGGATCGCAGCGTGGAGTTCTGGTCGAGCACCACTGGTGTGACGCCGACGCGCACCGTGCGCGCCGGCGACGACGTGATCGTGGCACTCGAGGCGGGTGGCGACGGCCGACTGGTGGCCATCGGAACGGAACGTGGGAAGATCCTGGTCCATGACGCCGCGACGGCAAAGCTCCGGCGCACCATCGCCGCGCATGCCGGGGCAATCCGTTCGCTCTCGTGGAGTGGCGACGGAAAGCTGATCATCTCGACGTCGAATGACGAGGCAATCCGGATCACTGACGTCGCGACGGGCACGGCACGGTCGATGCTCCGTCGCAGCGGCGACAACATCCAGTCCGGCGTCTTCCGTGCTGATGGCCAGCGCATCGTTCTCACCTCCGGCGCCACGTTCCAGGCGATGATCTGGAGTGGCGACGAGAGCGAGATGCCGTTGCCGCTGTCGGGACAAACCAACGAACTGGTGTTGTACGCCTTCGTGTCCGGCGGCGAGCGAGTGCTGACGGCGTCCGCTGATGGGAGCGTCCGGCTCTGGGAACTTCCGCCGGCGCCCGTCTACCGCGGGTCGGCGAGCGGTGACACGCTCGACGACGTGCGAACCGCCGCATTCTCGCACGATGGCGCACGAGCCGCACTGGCGACGCGCCGCGGGACGGTCTCCGTCGTCGCACTCGATGCGCCCGACAATCGCCAGATCGTCGACACTACTTTCGCCGATGCGTGCGCGATCAGTTTCGCGCCGGGCGACCGACAGCTGGATGCCGTGAGCTGCGGCGGCCGAACGTCGTCGTGGGCCCTCGACCGCATTTCGCCGCCAGCGGCACGGCGTGATGTGTACACCGGCCTCGCGTCGGCGGAGTTCGCACCGCGCGCGCGACGTGCCCTCTGGTCAAACGATCTGGCCGAAGTGCGTGCCGTCGATGCCGCGTCGCCTGGGGCCAGCCGTCAGCTGCGTCCTGAGAACGTGCGCAAGACTCGATGCGCCGCCCTGTCCGACGATGGACAGCGCGTTGCGGTGTGTACCGCCGATGGCAGCATCGAAGTCACCGACTTCATGGCGACCGGCGTTTCGACGCGCATCCGCAGCACGCGGCCCCCCACGTCCCTCGCATTCACCCATGATGGCGCACGACTCGCGATCGGGGATGAGATCGGTAATACGCGCATCGTCGGCATTGGTGGTGCAGACAGTGGACGATCGCTGACCGGCCAGCGCGAGGCGGTCTTTCGTATCGACTTCGCGCCCGACGACAAGCAGGTGTTGACCAGCTCGGACGATGGATCGGTGAAGGCGTGGGATCTGGTGCGCGGCATCTCGACCGTCACACTGCGGCCACGCGGACCTGAAGTGAAGAGTGCGCGCTGGATTGCGGACGGTCGGCGGATCGTGACGCTCGGGTACGACCAAGGGGAAGCGCGGCTCTGGAACGCCGATGGCTCAGGTGGTTCCGTCGCGCTGCCCGGTGACGGCGCGATCGTGACGCAGGCGCTGACCAGTCCAGACGGGCGATGGGTCCTCACCATGACTGACGACCAATCGGCCCATCTCTTCCCCATCGATCTCGAGCTCGCGCTCACGCCGCTGCGGGCGCAGACGGTGTGCCTGTCGGCTCGTGACCGGCGTCGGTATCTGAGCGAATCGGAGCCGGTCGCAGCGGAGCGGTTCGCGGCCTGTCAGCAGCGGCGAAGCGGGATCAAGGCGATAAAGTCATGAGTCTCCCCGACACGCGCAGGTCAAAAATCAGACATGGCCCGCGCTACCGGTACGGATACACCACGAAAAAGACCAGTGACATCGCCGCCAGCACCCACAACGGTGGCGGCACGTCGCGGACGCGACCGGTGATCAGCTTGAGCACCGGATACACCAGCAGGCCCGCCGTCATCCCGACTCCGATATTGTACGTGAAGCTGATCAGGACGATGGTGAGGAAGGCGGGAATCAGTTCGGTGTAGTCGGTAAAGTCGATCTGTGTGATCGGCGCGAGCATCAGGATGCCGATGGCGATCAGGGCAATGCCGTAGGCGTGCGGAGGAATCGATGTGAACAGTGGCGCGAGGAAGAGCGAGGCGAGAAACAGCGCCGCCACCACCAGCGCCGTGAAACCGGTGCGGCCCCCCTCCTCGATCCCCGCCGCCGATTCGACGAACGCGCCACAGGTACTGGTGCCGACGAACGGTGCCACCAGGTTCGACAGCGCGTCGGCCAGCATCGGCTTCTCGATTTCCGGCAGATTGCCCTGTGCATCAAGCAGCCCGGCACGCGCCGACAGGCCGAGCAGCGTTCCGATCGTATCCACGAACGCCAGCACGAAGATGATCATCACCACTGGCGCCGCCTTGAGCGTCAGCGCTCCGGCGATATCGAGCTGGCCGGCAATCGGTGCCAGACTCGGTGGCAGGCTGACAACGTGGGCTGGCAGTGGCGTGATGCCAAGCGCAAACGACAGCACAGTGGTCAGCAGGATGCCCGCGATCAGCGCACCCGGAACTCGCTTCACCAGCAACCACGCCGTGAGCAGAAAACCCACCATCGCCAGCAGCGTTCCGGGACTCGAGATGTTGCCCAGCGCGACCGGTGCGCCAGGCACTCCAAGTGCGACGACGCCAATCTGATTGAGGCCGATGAACGTGAGAAAGAGTCCGATGCCAACCGCATAGCTGTGCTTGAGCGACGCGGGAATCGCGTTTGCGAGCCAACTGCGCACCTTCAGCACGGACAGCACCGTGAAGAGCACGCCGGCGACGAAGATTGCGCCGAGCGCCGTCTGCCATGGGAACCCCATTCCCTTGACGACGGTGAAGGCGATGAACGCATTCTCGCCCATGTAGGGTGCAATCGCGAACGGGCGCTTGGCGTACACGCCCATCACCAGCGTACCGAATGCCGCCGAGATGATCGTCGCGGTGACTGATGCAGCGCGCGGAAGCCCCGCCGCTTCAAGGATCGCAGGATTGACGATGATGATGTAGGCCATCGTCAGGAACGTCGTGAAGCCGGCCATCGTCTCCTGACGATAGCTGGTCTGTCTGGCTTCAAAATCGAAGTAGCGGTGCATGACGAAGGCGGTGCGGTGGGTGTGTGATGTCTATCGCGCGGGCAGCGCCTTGAGATATGCGATGACCATTGCGGCCGAGTTATCCGCTGCCAGCGCGCCAAAGACCGGGACCTCGTTGCGTCCGCTCCCGCCACCGGCGAGGTCGGAGAGCGACCGGAACGCGATGTAGGGCACGCGATTCTGATACGCGACCATCGCCACCGCGGCGGTCTCCATGTCGAGTGCATCGGCGCGAAAGGTGTTCCAGGCCCACTCGCGATAGGCGGCGTTGTCGACGAACGTCGGGCCGCTGACGCCGTTACCGCCGACCACCACCTTTGGCGCGTGCGAGAGACACTGGCCCGCGCGGGTGCAGCGACTGAGCTGAACACGCCTCGCGACATCACGCGCGACTGCCAGCGAGGCACTGTCCACCGGGAACCAGAAGCGACGCACCAGCGAATCAGGCGTCCCGCTGGTCAGCGCCACCGACGAGGCCCGAGGAAACATCATGCCGAAGGAGGCGAACTCGCCCGCCATCCTGTTTGTCTCCCAGCCGGACGGTGTCTCCCGCGCGAACACCGCCTCCTGATAGTTGGCCCATTGCGCGGGCACCGTGACATCGCCAACGCGCAGCCCCGGGTTGACGCCGCCGGCGATGCCTGAGAAGACGATGCCGCGGATCGCGAATCGATCCAGCACCGCCTGCGTGGTCATCGCGGCATTCACCATGCTGAATCCGCTCAGCATCAGCACCACATCGTGGCCGGCGAGCCGTCCGATGTAGTGCGTCCGGCCGTTGACGACCCGGGTCGACGTGATCTCGGCCGCAGCCCTCAGTCGGACGAGCTCTGCATCGAAGGCCGAGATGATTGCGAGCCGCGGCCGCGTGTCGCCGCCAGTGGCGGGTCGGATGGTCGCACAGCCGGTGGCGATGAGCCCGATGACACCGAGGATGAACGCGCGGAAAGCACTGGGCCGCATGAGCGTGATGCGTGAGGGAATCCGTGACGTCCGGGCGCAGCAGACAGGCCAGTATAGCGGGGCTGGCGTGCGAATCGTCTACACCACACGGCCTGACGCGCGGCGGGCCCTACGCCGGATCGCCGCAGGACTCGCGAATGACCAGCTCGCAGCGGAGCCGGATATCGTGCGCCGGTAGTTCGCGCGACGTGACCCGTGTGAGCATCATCGACATCGCCACTTCACCGATCTGCCGCGTCGGCTGCCGGTAGGTCGTGAGGGGCACCGGGAGCAGCGTGGCGTAGTCGACATCATCGATGCCAACCAGCCGCAGATCCTGCGGGACGCGCACACCGAGGCGAAGCAGTGTGTGCATCAGTCGTCCCGCGGTGCGATCATTGGCGCAGACGATCGCGTCGGGCATGAGGGTGCGCAGCATCTCCTTCACGGCCTCGGCGCCGCCCGGGTCGAGACGCACACCGTCGACCGCCTCCGATCGCGTCTGCATCGCGCGCCGATATCCTGACTCGCGCGCGTCGACGGTCGGTGCGCTTTCCGGCTGGCGCACGAAGATGACCCGCTGCGCTCCGCGCTGCAGCAGATGCTCCGTCATCACGTATCCGGCGCGTCGGTTGTCGATACCGACGAGATCGTGGCGTCCCGGATCGGGATACGGCGTGACCGGACGGTCGAGCAGGACGACCGGAATGTTGGCATTGTCCAGCGCGCGGACGATCTGATGGTTCACGTCACCGGGTGCCGGTGACATGCCGACAGGGGCGAAGAAGACGCCGTCCACATGCCGCTCGATGTACTGCTTGCAGAGTTGCCAGGCGCGTTCGCCGCGCCGCTCGACACCGCCGGCCACGCCGTCGACAGGCGCACTGCCCCACACCAGCGCATGTTCATTGGCTAGCGGGGAGGCCATCATGCCGCGACAGATCGACTCGTAGATGTCGGTCTCGCCCAGATCTGCGATCAGCAGGCCGAACGACCGCGCAGAGCCGGTCCTGGAGCGGCTGACGAAGCTCCCGGAACCGGCCCTGCGGCTGATCACACCGGCAGACTGCAGATCGCGCAGGGCGCGACCGATCGTAATCCGGGAATGCCCGAAGCGTTCGGTGAGCAACGCTTCACTCGGCAGGCGCTCGCCCTCCTTCCATCGACCGCTCTGAATTTCCTTCAGCAGCGTGACGAAGACTTCGTGGTGCTTACTTGGCGCAGGGCGAGCGCTCGAGGCGGCCATCGAACTGTTCGGTGAAAGGGGAACGCCGAACATAACAGCTGTTTATCGCTGAGTCCGGACTCGGAGGGTACCCTGACTACGGCCGAGAGTCCATGTACCGTTGGTCAGTTTGACTGCGCCGCCAGCGTTCTGGTCGTCGAGCACCAAAGTCAGCAGCCCTGAGCTCGTTTCGCCCTGGAGGACGAGGTTGGCATCGATCACCGTGACCGTCATCGGAATCGTGCTGTTCTCGCCCGACATGTCGACCGTGGCGAGGAGCGCGCCGGCCGAATCCGAGACGGTGATCTGGCGGGGGAAGGCCGAGTTGGGCGGGGTGCCGAGGACTTCGTAGACAGCAACGATGCGAACCGGATTCGCGGCAGAGAGGCTGGTGGGCTTGGCGACGACGGTCCTGGTGTTGAGGGCCGTCTGCTGCGCGGCGAGTGGCTGGGCGGCAAGGGTGAGGGTCGAAGCGGCAGCGATGGCGACGAAGAGTGGGCTGGTGCGCATAGGGTTCTCCTTGAGAAGATGATACCTCAGATAGTTATAACAACTTATGCCAAGTGGCATCCTTACCTGACATATCTTACTGACATTCGGCGGGGAATGCAAGACTCGATGGGCTCCTTCACTGGAGTGTTACGCTCGGTGACATGTACATCCTGTTATGTCAGCTTATCCAGAATCCACACGCGTTGCGCGCTGGTGCCAGCCGCGCCGAGCGCGCATACTCGCAGAGCACCAACGTGCACGCCCCTGATCACCCCGACACAGCGCCAGACGCGCAGGACGTCAGATCATGGCCCGACCGAAATCGAAGCCCGAACCGCTTTACATCGGCGTCGGCGGACACATCGTGTGCCTGCACCCCACCACCGGTGACGAGATCTGGCGGACCAAGCTGAAGTCAGCGGCGTACGTCACGCTCCAGGTCACGGACGGCAGCATCATGGCTGGCGCAGGTGGTGAGCTGTTCTGCCTCGACCCGCGCACGGGTGAGATCCGCTGGCACAACAAGCTGAAGGGACTCGGGCTGGGAGTCATTGCCTTCGCCGGGAGCGACATGGCGGTCATGCAGGCGGCGATCGCGGCGCAGGCCGCCGCGACGACGGCCGCGACCGTGTGAGCTACGCGCCGAACCACCGCTCCGCGCGCAACTGATCCCAGATCGCGCGAACCACGCGCGCTCCACCGTCGCGAACCTTCGCCGCATCGTCCACGACCAGTTGGCCATCGAACAGCTGGAAGTAGCCCTGCGTCACCACATGGCGAACGGCAAGACCGTGCGCGTAGAGCAGGTTGTTGAGCGGCTCTGGACCGGGCGTGCCACTGCCCATCAGGAAGCCGCTGACATCGATGCTGCACAGATCGGCCTTCGCCCCGACCGCGATGCGGCCCAGGTCGGGGCGGCGCAGCCCATCCGCCGCACCCACCGTCGCCCCGTCAATCGCGTCGCGAATCGTTGGCAGCCGCAGTGACGTTCCGGTTGCCGTGTTGAGCAGCCGCGCGCGGGCCCGGCCGCAGATCACCGCCAGCTTCAGGTTCTCGATGTAGTCGTTCGAGTGGGTGTCGATGCCCACATTCGTTCGCACGCCGGCTGTCAGTGCTTCCGGATAAGGCTGCGTGCCGCTGGATGCCCCTGCCCCTCCACCCGAGGGACAGTGCGCGTAGATCCCGCCACGCCGTTTCATCACGGCCCAGTCGTCCGCGGTTGCACCGGTCATGTGTGCCCCGAAGAACGGCCCGTCGAACGCGCCCAGTTCCTCGAGCCAGGCCGCGGGTGATCGCTGCCAGAGCCGATTCGTCGTGCGAGCTTCACCCGCACCCTGTGCGAGATGGATATGGATCCCGTTGCCGAGCGTCTTTGCCGCCGCGATGACCGCGCGCATCGTTTCTGGCGTGTGCGTGTCGGTGGCATGCGGCGTCATCATCGGTCGGATCAGCCCATCCTCAGCCCCGTTGTTTTCCATCGCGAACTGCAGATTTGCCTCGATCTCCGCCAGTGTGTCGCGCACACTGTCGAACAGCAACTGGTCACCCGTGCGGCGCCAGATCGGAAACAACCGCGCGGTACCCGGCACCATGCCACCCGGAAACCCACGCACATGCCACCGCCGCGCGACGCGCACGTAACTCCGTGCCTGCTTCAGGCTGAGACTCATCTCGACGTGTGTCGTGCACCCTGACCGCAGCAACTCGGCCATGTTGTAGGCGGTGACGACATCGAGGTCGTCATCCGACAGCGCCTCCAGGAGTTCGAGTGGCCGTTGGTACGATCGTCCCCCCTCGATGATGCCTCGTGTGGGGCTCCCGGACGCGGTATGCGTGTGACCGGAGATGAGCCCTGGCAGCAGCAGCTGTCCGCGCGCATCGACGCGCGCCACGTTCCCGGCGATACGGCCTTCGACGACCGCGACGATGTCATTACCGCGCACCCGGACCGACACGTCGGGGACCAGCGCCGCCGTGCCGCCGCGGTCGATGAGCGCCCAGGACGCTTCGATCACGAAATCGCGCCCCGGCGCGCTGCGACGCGCCTCGTCGCCCGTGGCGACGTGCCGCTCATGCAGCAGCGGCAGCGCGGCGAGCGCGCTGCTGCGCAGTAACTCCCGGCGACTGAGCGGCATCCCCGCGGCCGGCCGCGGACGGAGGTCATCGCTCATGGGAGCGCGAGGCAGTGCGTCGTCATACGCTGGATTCCATTGCGCACGATGGCGCACCTTCAGCGCGACCCAGTGAGACCGCCCACGCTGCAACGGCGGCAATGTCATCAGGGGTGGTGCGACAGCAGCCCCCGATCACCGTGGCCCCTGCGTCGTACCAGGCGCGAGCGCCATCGAGAAAGGAGCCACAGGTCGGCGTGTCGACCCACTGCTTCTCGACCGCGTCCCATGTTTCTCCCGAGTTCGGATAGACGACGATCTGCGCCGCGGTGACGGCCCTCGCGGCCCGCACCAGCGGGGCGATGTACTGCGGCGGCGTGCAGTTGACGCCGATGGCAACGACCTGAGCGTGCGCGCCTGTCTCAGCGGCGACCGGCGCGAATGCTTCACCATTCGAAATGCACGTCTGATCACGCGCCGAAAAACTGATCCACGCTCGCACCTCGGGATGCGCCTCGAGACATCGCAGCAGCGCGCGCGCTTCTTCGGCGCATGGAATGGTTTCACAGGCGAGCAGGTCTGCGCCGCTGCGGGCGAGCAGATCGAAGCGAGGTTGATGCCAGGCGACCAAGGCCTCCTCATCGAGCGCATAGTCGCCGCGATACTCCGATCCATCGTTGAGAAATGCGCCATATGGACCGACCGACGCAGCAACCAGCGGACGTGCACGACCGCGACGATTACCTGTCTCAGCCCAGAAGGCATCGCGCGATTCCGTCGCGATCGAGACGGCGCGCTTGAACAGCACTTCGGCACCGGCCGCGTCGATCCCGCGGCGGGCGAACCCCTCGAACGTCGCCTGATAGGTGGCCGTGATTGCCACGTCAGCGCCAGCCGCGAAATACGCATCATGCACGGCCCGGATCAACTCGGGCTGCTCGATCAGGAGACGCGCCGACCAGAGCGGATCACGCAGATCGGCGCCACGGCGCTCCAGTTCCGTGGCCAGGGCGCCGTCGAGCACCACCAGTCCACGAGTAGCAAGGAAGGAAGAGAAGAGGTCGCTCACGGCGACAACGTGGTCGGGTTCTGCCGTGCGCTGGCGCGGCGCCAGACAAATCGGAGCAGCAGGACGCCCGCAATCAGCGATGGAACCGAGATCACCAGGAACGCCCTGATTCCGTCACCACCGAACGAGGACAGCGTGATATAGCCACCGCAGGCCGTCATGAACAGGGCGAGCAGCCCCCCGACGAGCAGGGCCAGCCCGATCAGCATTTGCTTCATACGGTGCTCCGCTGCATCTGGAAGAGTTGCTCCACCTCGGCACGCCGCTCATCGAGCAGCGTGTGGCGATCGTCCCGATACAACAGGTTGAATGACTCGAACGGGATGATGCGACCATCCGGTTGCACGATGTGCACACAGCTCTTCTTCATCGCGCGCACATCGAACGCGGTCGCATCCATGAACGCCATCATCAGCACCCGGAAGACGCTGTCGTAGCCGACGCTGGGCGGTGCGTCGATACCGGGCAGGCAGCAGAGCAGCGACGCGAGGTGCTTTGCCTGCGCTTCCGGCGTATGATTGGTGGCAAACAGCCGGAACACCTGGTCCTTCAACGCCGGATCCTGCTCGCAGACAATCGTGTTCCGGTCGCCCGCGAGCTGCACCTCAGGGCCGATGAATCGCGTCAGCGGTGTGATGCCGCCTGCGGTACGAAGGGCGTACCCCATCGCCAGCGAATCCGGATTACACGGTTCCGGGATCACGTCTTCCGGCTGGAAGATCGGGCACTGATCGAGCAGCAGCCGTCGCACGTCGGTCAGAGTCAGTCGCGCGGTCTGCTGTTCGACGCCGTCGATGCGACCGGCGAACTGGATCGGCTGCAACGTCACGCCGCGCACACCGGTGTGCTGCGTAGCCCACGCGATGACATCGCCGATCTGGTCATCGTTCACGCCAGCTGCGACGGTCATCACCAGCGTCGTCGAGAGCCCGACGCGATCGAGTGCCGCGACGGCATCTTCACGAATTCGCCGCAGGTCGGCGCCACGCAGCGTCATCAGCGCATCGCGCTCGAGCGAATCGAACTGCAGGTATACCTCGAGACCCGGCGCGTAGGTCGCCAAACGCTCGGCAAACCCGGCCTCGGCTGCAATTCGGATGCCGTTCGTGTTCAGCATCAGGTGCTTGATCGGGCGACGTTTCGCCGCATCGAGGATGGCGAAAAAGTCCGGATGAGTGGTTGGCTCACCGCCGGAGATCTGCACTACATCCGGCTCGCCTTCATTGGCGACGACTGCCTCGAGCATTCGTTCGATCGTCGCGAGATCACGTCGCTCCGTGCGATGCGGCCCGCTGGCCGCGTAGCAGACGGGACACGAGAGGTTGCAATGATCCGTGATCTCCGGGGTCGTCAGACACGAGTGCTGCATGTGATCGGGGCAGAGTCCGCAATCGTATGGACATCCCCATGCCATTTCGGCGTTGAACCGCTCCGGCATCTCGGGTGGCTTGATGTAGAGCTCGCGACCCATGCGCCAGAATGCCGCGTCGGATGCGACGAGCACCCTGGTCTGTCCGTGTGCAGGGCACCACTTGTACATCAACACCGTGTTGTCGCGGATGACGAGCTTGCCTTCGATGCGCCGGAGAAATTCGTCGCAGAGCGAGACGACGTGATCATAGTACAGATAGGGCCGCGTTTTCGGCATCGCGTTTTCAGGAAGCGGTTGGACGCGGCGACTGGGCAGCGACCAGGATCATGCGGCGCCGGAACAGCGTCCCGAACCATACGAGGCCAAGGAGCGCGGCCCATTGAATGGCGGTGAGGGAACCGTAGAGTGCCACTGGGAGCGTACCCGCCGCCAGTGGACCGAATGGCGGCTTGAGCCACTCCAGCCCGAATCGGATCGCGCAGTATTCAAAGAGAAGCGCGGCGTATCGGGCCCGGGACGGTCCGGCCAGCGGGCGCGAATGCTGAAGAACAGGATCACGACGCAGACGATCTCATACGCTGCGACGGGATGGCGCAGAATGCCGTCGCCATGGTTCCAGCCCCAGGGCAGGCGCGTCGCGTTCCCAGACGTCTGGTCCCACAGCCCCGAGAGCTGGCATCCGACGCGCCCGATCACGAGGCCGAGTACGATCGGCGTCACCCAGGCGTCTCCGGTCGCTGAGCGCCATCCGATGACGCGTTTACCGAACTCGACTGCGAGGGTCCCGCCGAGGAAACCGCCGAGTACCCACTTGCCGGCGAGCCATAATGCCGGGTCGTGGCGCTGGGTGAGGGCTGGCAGGTGTCAGAGGATGTGCAGGCCCTTGCTGCCGAGCGCGGCACCAAACACCGCGCAGGCGAGCAGGACGAATCGATCCCGGGGCGGCGGCGGGCTGAGGGGCCGTGCGCGCGAGTACCACCGTGCCGCGATGAAATAGGCGAGCGATTCGAAGAGCAGGTGCGTGAGGGCGCGTGAGGGCGCGTGAGGGCGCGTGAGGGCGCGTGAGGGCGCGTGAGGGCGCGTGAGGGCGCGTGAGGGCGCGTGAGGGCGCGTGAGGGCGCCTGAGGGCGCCTGAGGGTGCCTGAGGGTGCTGTGGTCACCAGGGAAAGCTGTCATCCGGGCCGTTGCGCGTAAACAGGAACAGTCGCAACCGCGCCCTGCCCCGGGGGATGAGCGGAATGCTGGCGAGTACCGTCAAAATGTCGACGCGTCGCGTGGCCGTTCGCACCCTCGTTTTATCGAATACACGTCGTTCACCGATCCGTGATGTCGATTCACCGATTCACGGTAACCGGCGCAGACAGGGGCGCGTACGCTCCGTCATATGCGGACATCCTCATTTCATAGCGAACCGTGCGAGCGCTGGCAGTGGCTTTGCGCCGCAGCGTTGATCTGCACCGTCAACGCACAGGCAACGGCCCAATCACCTTCGGCCGCAGCGACCACGGTTCGCGGCACGGTGCAGCTTCCCAACGGCCGCGGCAGCGGGGGCGTGGTGGTGTCGCTGCTCGAAACGCTCGAGCAGGCGACGACTGACAGTCTCGGGCATTTCGCGCTTCGCACGACCTACCGCGGTACCGCAACACTGGTGGCACGACGCATCGCATACATCCCCGCCACGATGGACATTGCGATCCCGATCGATACCGCGCTGCTGCTGCAGATGGAGCCGCACCCCCCCGCCCTGTCGACCATGACGGTCGTGGCGGCTGGCGAATACACATTGGGCGGTGGGAAAACGGCGACGCTGACACCACTGCAGGTGGTGCAGACCCCGGGCGCCGCCGCCAATATCATGCGGGCACTGCAGACGTTGCCGGGACCGCAGGGTGTCGACGAAGGCAGCGGTCTGTTCGTGCGTGGCGGCGACGTCACCGAAACCCGCGTGCTGATCGACGATGCCTGGCTGCTGTCGCCGGCCCGTTTCGACAATCCAACCGGCCACGTGACGTCGTCGGTCAATCCGTTTCTGCTCGACCGCACCGTCTTCTCGACTGGTGGGTTCGGTGCACAGTACGGCAACGCCCTGTCAGGGCTCGTGCGTCTCGAGACGGCGGGGCGCCCCGAGCGTACCACCGGCACGGCCACCTTTTCGGTCGGCAATGCCGGCATCGCGCTCGCCCTCGCACCGAGCGCCAGACTCGGCGCACGGATCAGCGCGAACATCAACGATCTGTCACCGCTCATCTCCGTGTTCGGAGCCGCACAACCGTATGACCCGCCCCCACGCGGAGCCGACGTCAGCGCGACGGCAGAGTGGAAGAGTGGCCGTGCTGGCCGTGTGCGGCTCTTCGGGTTGCGTCAGGGATCGCGCGTTGGCGTCGGCGATGCGGGGACCGTCTCCGGCGCCTCGTACAACAATCGCACAGTCCAGAACATGCTCGTGTTGTCCTGGCGTGACAGCTCGACGCGCATCAGACCATCCGTCACCGTAGCGCGCTCGTCGTACGATCGGCGCGAAGGATTCACTGGCATCGATCTCGGCACCGCACTCGCCGTCACACACGCTGTGGGCGCGATGGCATATCAGGTGCGCGATGGACTCGCCGTCACGGCGGGCGGTGACATGGAGCGCCTGACAGCCGACTTCTCCGGTCAGGCACCAGGCACCCCAGGTGCCGAGCCACGCCGGCTGTTCACGAACACCACCGATGCCGACCGCGTCGGTGTGTACACCGACGTCACGTGGCAGCATCCACGCGGAATTCGGATCATCGCGGGGGTGCGAAGCGATGCGTCGTCGCTCACCGGCCAGCGCACAGTGGATCCACGGCTCTCGGTTG
>Ga0163155_10002183_pt1 | contig 22235 bp, 13 predicted proteins | sample OliLakLV19SP4G1_FD_148611 | JGI IMG/M metagenome (GOLD analysis project Ga0163155, IMG submission 148611) | Freshwater microbial mat bacterial communities from Lake Vanda, McMurdo Dry Valleys, Antarctica - Oligotrophic Lake LV.19.SP4.G1 | ecosystem: Environmental > Aquatic > Freshwater > Lake >... | reverse complement strand
AAAATCGCAGTGCAAGGCGGCAGAACGTGCGCCCAACTTTTAAGCGGAGGCCGTACCGAACACACGGGTGGAAAAGCCCTGTTATCCCTCGACTTTAATAACGATGGCGTGCGCGACCTCTTTTTCTCAGAAGAATCATGTAGCAATTTATACTTGCTCAACAATCAGGGTACAGCGGGCAATGCATTAATGTCAGGTTTTACAACTTTCCCTTCCGGCAATCCGTTGGCTCTGCCCTTTTACCCAACACCGTACTTAGAAGATGTTGACTTTGACGGGTTAAAAGATTTGGTCATCTCACCTAATCTTGCAGCCAGAGTTTCATTGATCAACGACTTTCAAAAATCTTTGTTGTTTTTTAAAAATACCGGCACACAACAACTCCCGCAATTTAACTTAGTAAAAAATAATTTTTTGCAAGATCAGATGATTGATGTTGGCGACTTTTCTGTCCCCGCCTTTTTTGATTTCGATGGTGATGGTGATCAGGATTTGTTTGTTGCCAACTATGTGAATGCTGCAACTGTCAGTACGATTTTTCAATATGAAAATATCGGCACCAGCCAAGCAGCGGCCTTTAAGTTGATATCGGAAGATTTCTTTTCGTTTTCGGTGCTGAACGTTTACAACCTGAAAATTCAATTTGCTGATCTGAATGCCGATGGCAATTTAGATCTAGTTTTCAGCAGCACAAGCAAGACTAACGGGGCAACCACCCTCCGCTATCTTGCCAATTCTGCCGCTGATAAATTCCTAGTGACAGACGCGACTGTGAAGCTAGCCAACTTTGCCATGAGCCTACCCGAAAATTGGCTAGTGGTGGATGTCGACCAAGACGGGTTGAACGATGTGTTGCTAGGCAATGACATTGGGGGAATTGAATTTTGGAAAAACCAAGGTAGCGGTGGCACGAATAGGTACACGTTAGTAACCGACAGCTATATTGGAATTGGCAGCAACACCGACAGACAAAATTTGGCGTTGGCCATTGTCGACCTTGATGCTGATGGCCGGGGTGATTTGATTACAGGCGATCAGCGCGGAAGGCTTGCCATCTACGGTGATTTTAGATCGCAAAATTCTGGCCTCGTAGGTGCCTCGGCTATTTTGTTCAACGACCTTACCAAGAATTACGAACAGGCTAATTTTGGAGGCCGCATTTGGCCTTCCTTTGCAAATCTGTTCAATACTAATAAGCCCGCCATTGTTTTGGGCAACACCTTGGGAGGAGTGATGATCTTAAAAAATGACGAAGGAAAAGCGTTGCCCGAAGAGCCAGAAATTTCAATTTTCCCTAATCCCTACAACTTCAACAGCAACGCCTCTCTAAAAATAAAAACCGACCGAAATGTGTTGGTTCAATTTTATAATGTGTTGGGGCAGCCACTTTCCGGAAGCTATTTTATACCTGCCAACCAAGAATATCCGATTAATGTAAGTCCACTCCCAGCCGGACTGTATATTGCGCGGTTTTCGTGGCGTGGCAAAACATACTCACGAAGATTTATCATTCAGTGACACTTACTTTTTTTTGTTGCTCAAAATTTTAGCACGGTTGTCAGGCTGAGTTTATCGAAGCCTATTTAGAACTTAAATAAGCATTTTTCGACAGGCTCAAAATGACAGTGTTTACCTTTTTGCGAATCATCACTTACTTTAAAATTTAACATTCAAAATTTAAATGACGCCTGCTTTTATTTTCGACATGGATGGTGTGATCATCCACAGCAACCCATTTCATAAAATTGCCTTGCACCAATTTTGTGAAAAGTATGGTTATCATTTAACAGAAGATCAACTACGAAACCGGATTTATGGCCGCACCAACAAGCAGTGGATCACCAATCTTTTTGAAAGAGAGTTGGGCACTGAAGAACTCCATCAATTTGCAGAAGAGAAAGAAGGCTTATTTCGAGAGCTATACAAAAATGATATTGTGGCCTTGCCGGGATTGGAAGACTTTCTCAAAAAAATGGACGCACAAAAAATCGAGCGGGCAATTGGCACCTCTGCCCCCCGCAGCAATGTAGATTTTGTAATGGCCAAAACCCATTTGGAAAAATACTTCCCGACAATTCTTGACGACTCATTTGTTACCCATGGCAAGCCACATCCGGAAATTTACTTAAAGTGTGCGGCAGCACTCGGCTTTGCTCCGGAGAATTGTATTGTGTTTGAAGATTCTTTATCAGGCGTAGCAGCAGGCAAAGCCGCTGGGGCGAAAGTGGTGGGTGTGGCGACTACGCATACGCATGAGGAGTTGAGCGACACAGACCTTGTGATCAGTGATTTTAGGAATCTAGATCCGATTCAAATTGCTAAACAATTGTTTGAAAAGTAAACCCTTCATATAATCAATCGCGATCATGCAAAGTCAACCTTGACGACCGCGTTAGCTCTAAACATTCAAGGCTTGTAGACAAATTATCCGTGCCAGTACGGATGGTGCTCAATAGTTCAATTATCTATCTTGCGCAGATAGCAATTCGAAACGGCATGAAGAAAATCATTCTCATTACTTTCATTCTTCTTTTTAGACTTCCAGCAGCAAGTCAGCAAACCACAGGAGATCAATACTTTCAAGATGGTAAAGATTGGCTCGATAAGGGAAGTAACGAAAAAGCAATAGCGTCTTTTTTGGAATCAAGAAGGGCCTACCTAAAAGAACAAAATTTTAACCGCTACTTTGTCGCTACGCAAGCACTATCGACTATGTATGACGAGCTGGCAGAAGGGGTTCAATCAGAAAAGATTATCCTAGAAGCAATCGGCACAATACCAAAACAAAACACCGATCAACTCGAACTTCATGCAAAGCTGCAAGACAATTTAGCTTATACTTATCTAAATGTTTTAAACCAAGCCGAGAAAGCAATTGAGGCATACACACAATCGATAAATTTCTATGCCAGTATTGGAAAAGCCAATTCAAAGGAGACTGCTTTTGAACTAACAAATCGTTCACTTGTTCATCAACAACTTTCTCACTATCCGCAAGCAGTAGATGATCTTCTTAGAGCAATCGCAATTAACGAGAAAGATACTGATGTGCAGCCTCAAGATATTGCTGAAAGCTATTATACACTCGGAATGAGCTACACCGAGCTAGAAGAGTTTGAAAAAGCGCTGAACAGTTTAAAACGTGGGCTTACGTTGATTGGAACATTAGAGAAAAGTGAAACCCTTGGTAGGTTTTATAATGCTATTGGCAATACGTATAAAACTCAACATAAATATCAATTGGCAATTGAAAATTATGTCCTGTCAAAAGACATCTACGAATCTGTGTTTGGAAAAGATGCTGAAAACTATTGCCAGCCGCTGATCAATATTGGTGATGCCAATAAAAGCATGGGCGACTGGAAAACTGCTTTGCTTAATTATCAGGATGTACTTACCATCTATCAAAAAACTCCACCAAAAGATCTTGGGAGTGTTGTCTATTTATTTTTAGAGATTGCCAAAACCATGAATGGTCTTGGGCTAACAGAAAAATCAAATGAAGTGGTTGGCCTTGCGCTAACCTTTGCAGGAAACGCAATTGGAAAAAATAGTGTTGAAGAAGCTGAGATCTATAAGCACATGGCTGTGGTGGCCTATAACGATGGCGAGTGCGACAAAAGCTTAACCTTCAATTTTAAGGCCATCTCTATCCTAGAGAGTAGTAATTATCCTAAGAATGGATACTATGCCGAACTATATGATGCCATTGGCCAAGCCTATGACGCACTAGACGAAACTCCATTGGCACTAAAATACAAACAACAAGCAAAGGTAATTTATGAAACCGTTTATGGTTCTATCAACTCCGCTGTTGCAATGGAGATGGGCAGTATGGGGCTCAGCTATGAAATTGCCAATCAATTAGACGAAGCACTTGAATTACTAAATCAGTCAGCAACTATTCTTTTACAGTCACCGGAGTCGAATAAAAAAGAATTGGGAATTACGTACGCGGATATAGGAAGGAATTTTCTGATCAAGAAAGAACCAAAAAAAGCAATTGAATGCCTTGAAAAGGCTCGCGTTATATTTGATGCTGATAACAAAAGCTTTAATAAAGCCAAAGTTTATAATGAACTCGGAGCGGCCTATTCATTAGTGAACAACCTAGCTAAAGCAGCTGAGTGTTTTCAAAAAGCAATCATAGCGAACACATTCAATTTTGAAAACATGTCGCTCCAATCAAATCCTGATAAGCAGAACTACGTTAATTATTATGAATTGGCAACATCCTTTATTTCAAAGGCAGATTTATACAGATTGAAAGATGATAAAGCAAGCCTACTAAAAGGAATACAACAGCTCGATGCGGCTGACATTCTCATCAAAAAAACAGCAAACCAATTCAGCAGTCCAGCAGATCGTTTAAAACTTTCTAAACTAAACTCATTTTTTACGGAAGCAGGCATGCAACTGGCAGATAAACTTTATCAGCTAACCAAGGATCCCACCTTTATTGAAAAAGCATTCTATTTTTCGGAACGAAGTAAAGCCAACGAATTATTCAATGACATACAACTCAGTAAAGCAAAATCGTTATCGAAAATACCGACCGCCATTCTGGCGCGAAAAAAAGAAGTAGAAGTAAGAATGAATAGCTTAAACCAACAACTAGCATCTGCCTACTCAGAACAAAATCAGTCTCTAATAGCCAAACTGAAAACGGAAGAGTTTGAGTTGAGAAAAGAACAGCTCACCATTCAAACAAAAATGGAAGAGCTATCGCCTAAGCTAAGTTCGATCAACAACAAAAGAGCTTTACCAACATGGCGTGACATCAAAACCAGGTTGGATTCTAACACTGTTGTGGTGTCTTATTCGATTACTGACTCTGCGAAATACGTTTTAGTGGGCAACTCCAATGGCTTGATCTTAAAGAGAATCAGCAATAATGTCAACATCGAAAAACTTATAAAAGGCTACGTCAATCAACTTAAATTCAACGAATTATCCTATAAACAAATTGCAGCGACATTAACCGATGTTTTGTGGATACCGGTGGAAGACGCGATTAAGGAATTGGGCGTAAAGAAAATCGATAAAATTGTGGTAATCCCGGAAGGGTCATTGAACTACCTTCCTTTTGAATCCTTGGGAAAGGATCAATTCCTTATTGAAAAATATAACATGCACTATTCTTATTCTGCTGCGCTGCTTTTGAATGTAATTAAAGATGCGCCAAACAAAAAGTATTCTTTTATTGCGATGGCACCGGTGTTTGAGGATAAAGAAACCAATTTTGTGAATAAGAGTTGCGAGCGGTTTGTTAAATATTCGAAGAAGGTTGACACAACAAGTCGCGCATTTAGTCTTAACGGAGATTATATTACTCCCTTGCCCGGCACACGCACCGAGGTGGAGAAAATAAATCAGATACATATCGAAAAAGGCTTGTTGAGTAAATTCTTTGTCGAAGAAGGTGCAAGCGAAGAATTGATTAAGAAAGGTGAGTTAGAGAAATTTGATTTTATCCATCTTGCTACACATGGCTTTGTGAATAGTCAATATCCAGAGCTGTCAGGATTATTGCTAACACAAAATGCCAAATCGGTTGAAGATGGCGTTTTATACACTGGCGAAATATTAGGTCTTAATTTCAACGCTCAATTGGTAACACTTTCAGCTTGCGAAACTGCCTTGGGAAAAAAAGTAGAAGGTGAAGGTGTAAGGGGACTTGCCACTGCATTTCTTTTTGCTGGAGCAAAGAATGTGATCGCTTCGTTATGGAAAGTATCGGATGCCAGCACGTCTGAGTTGATGATTGAATTCTATACCGAACTACTTTCAGGCAAGGATAAAGCAACAGCGTTAAGATTGGCAAAACTGAAGCTGATAAAATCTGATGGGTTTAACACTCCCTACTATTGGGCACCGTTTGTTCAAGTGGGGGCAAATTAAAAAATACCAGTGTAAATATTAGTTTACGCTGGTATTTTTTAATTTAAAATTCTAAAATCACGAATTCAGTTCTTCTATTTGCCTTGCGACCATCTTCTGTATCGTTGGTGGCTATTGGGTTCGATTCGCCATAGCCTTTGGCTTGAATGCGCTCGCCCGCAATGCCTGCCTTCACTAAATACTCCCGTACAGATTTAGATCGGTCGTGAGAGAGTTTCATGTTATACGCATCATCACCAACATTGTCAGTGTGGCCGCCCACTTCAATGGTCATGCTCGGGTTTGTCTTTAATAAATCTACTGCCTTCTCAAGCTCCACATTGCTTTGTGGCGACAGTGTGGCTTTTCCTGTTTCAAAAAAGATATTGTTGATTACAATCTTCGCACCCTTCTCGATAGGCTTCAGTTGAATGTCTTTCTTAATGGTTTGAAACTTTGCCGTAACAGGTACATCAAACAATTCAGAGTGGAAAAAGAACCCTTCTTTATTGGCTGATACACTATATGTTTTGCCTGCTGGCAACACCACCAAGTATTTGCCTGTGGCGCTGTTACTTTTATTGATGGCAATCAGCTCACCCGTGTTTACATCTTCCACCATTACATAAGCACCCACCAAAACTTTTGTCTTTGCATTGGTAACTATACCCTCAACAACAACAGTAGGCGCTGGGCGCATCTCTTCGGGTATTTCAACTTCATATAAATCTAATTGGTCTCCATCACGATCCGATGCGAAATACCCAATCTCACCGGATCCCCCTATTGTAAAATAGGTGTCCTTGCCAATCGTATTTAAAGGCTTCCCAAGATTTACTGGTGCAGTCCACTTACCATTTTCAAGCACGGTTTTAAATAAGTCATGGCCTCCGTAACCCGGATGTCCTTCCGAAGAGAAGTATAATGTTTTTCCGTCTTGACTTAAAAAAGGGGATATGTCACTAAAGGGCGTGTTTATTGCTGGCCCAAGGTTCATGGGCGGCCCCCATTCGCCAAAACTATTTCGTTCTATCCCATATAAATCTTCAGACCCGTAACCACCAGGACGTTTGGAACTGAAAATAATTTTGTTACCATCATACGAGATAGTGGGTTGCGAATCCCATTCAGTACTGTTTACAACATTGCCTAGATTAACTGGTTTTGTCCACTCATTTCCTTCTAATACTGAGATGTAAAGATCACAACTGCCAACGCCTCCGCCTCTGCCACAGGCAGTGTAAACCATTAGTTGACCATCCGCAGAAAAACAGGCAGCGCCCTCATTACTTGCCGAGTTAATAGGCTCTGGCAATAGTTGAGGTGAATTCCACTCATTAGCTGTTTTCTGTATGTAGTAAATGTCTTCATCGCCTTCTTTGGCTGTTTCGCTATCTTCTTTTATCCCACCTTTTCTAACAGATGTAAAATAAAGTTTAGACCCCGTTGGATCTAAAGCTGGCATGTAGTCAGAATGGCTGCTATTGATTTTTGAGGAAAGCTTCGATGGTTTACTAATGGCCGTCTTTATCTTCTCTAATTCAGCTTGGTGTTTATTATAATTAATTTTGTATTGTGCTTGGTGAATTAACAAAGTGCGTGAGGCATCGTGAGGGAATTTCTTTAAAAAAGCTTCGTAGTAGACAATAGCGTTGTCATACTGTTTTAGCTCATCATAGGCGATACCCAATTCATAATAAAACCAAGCCCAGTAGCTGGGATTGATTCTTTCTAAATTTTTCAATTGCTCTATTGCCTTTTGCGGTTGCGATGTGAAGCGATAACAAAGCCCTAAATAGTATATGGCATCTTGATTGGTGCTCTCTGCCCCTACCGCTTTTTCAAAATAAGGTATGGCCTCGGTATAATTACTCTTATCATAAAGGCTTTTCCCTTGTTCAAAGTTAATAGCGGATTGGTCGCCCACAACAACATTCTTCTTCTTTTGGGCATAAAGAAATGAACTACAGAGAAACGCGAAAATAAAAATTGCAGATAACTTCATATTGATAATTTTTAGGTATTAAAAAGCCCTCTGGAAAGCGATCGTCCAAAGGGCTATTATTTTTATGATTCAATTTGAGCTACTTTATTATTTAGTGCTCAGCTTCGTCATTTTCGATTTTCTAATCATGCTGCCCGACTCAAAGACATACAGTGCCATGCCATCGTCAGCAAGAAAGGCTTCTGCCCCTTTCCGGGCATCAAATCTTCTATATTTCATTGTAGTTAAATCGTAAACCGCATAGTCGCTGTTCTTGGTATAAAGTGCGAGTGATCTGTCGCCATAGATAATTTGATTGTTATGAGACAGCGGAGTAGAGCGTTTAAATTTGCTTGATGCGGTAAGAGAACCATCGTCTTTCTTGCGTGAGCTCACTCCCTTCTCTCCGATAATAATTACCTGATCGTGGTAATCAATAATTAAATCAGCCTCACCAATATTATCTTCCTTCAATGGCTTTTCATAATTTTCTTTACCTGTATTTAGGTCCATTGAATAGAGTGCTTTGCCCGAGCATACCATTATATTATTGCCTGAAGGAAATATATTAGTAAGCCCTTTTTTCATCTTTTCAGATTCCCAAAGTTGCTCGCCAGTAATTGCGTTAAAACATTGCACGTTGTAGGGCTTCACATTTTCAAACTCAACCACCTCCACCCGTTCAGTTGCAGCGGTTCCCGTTATTGTCGAAGTTCCTTTCACTATCATCCAGTATTGCAACTCAACCTGACCGCCTACTTGCAAAACTACTTTATCGCCTACAACATAAAGGCCCGGTATGGCACGTGCATCTTTTATTTCGGCAGAAGTCCATATTAATTTTCCGGTTTTAAGGGCATATTTTTTTAAGAATTGATTTCTTCTATTGACAAGATCAAGCACATAAATATAATCGCCCACAACTACAGGCTGTGCTACCACGCCATAGGCACCAAACCCTTTTGCACCTGCTGGCTTTTTGTTCTTCACTACCTCAGAAGGAGATTCATCATACACGGCAGACCACTGCGGCTTGCCCGTGGCTAAATCAAACACCTGAATACCATTCATGTATAAAAACACTTTGTCGTCTTCAATAGTAAGCGTAACCAATCGTTCCCGAGTTATTACTTTTTTCTCTACGAGACCCCGGTAAGTCTGATCCCAAATAATATCTCCCGTTTTCGAATTGATTCTCACTAATTGATTTTTCATCCCCGAAAATATAGAACCGATCACCGAAGACTTCATATTGATCATCACTATAGAGCCATCTTTCATCACATTATAGGTCGCTACGATACCCTTGAATTTATCTGTCTGCCAAAGCTCTTCCCCTGATTTTACCTTAATCATAGTGAGGTGATCTTTGGATGTTATAGCAAAAGCATCTAATTCACTAATATAAATAACGTTCTCCTTGTCATCTACATTTTGATATTTACTGCTTACCCACAAGAGTTCGCCTTTTAGCGCATCAATGCAAGCAATCTTATCTTTTCCGATTTTGCGGTCAAAAACAAAAATTACGTTGGCGTCCCACATCGGAATGATGTCATCTACTTTACCTAGCTCGTCTGAGATTTCCTTGAATTTCTTATTCCATAGAATTTCACCTGTTTGGTTTTTTATCACCGTAATTTCTTTACCGTTGGACACATAGGAGTAACCATCATCGTTGCCATTGGCTGTATAGCTAAACGGGTGATCTATTTCCTTTTTGTAGATCTCCGACATGTCATCTTGCGCGCATGTCGCATAAAAACCCGATGCGCACAGCATCATCATAGCAAACTTTTTCATAGGATTTGGATTGTGTTTAAAAGGTAAGTGTGTATCGCTGTTTCACGCGTTGTTTTTTGGGAATACTAACATTATCAAATTGCAGTTCACCAAGTTTGTCTTGCAGCATATTCTTTTTGGTTACGGGTATCTCGGGGCCGGAAACCATACGAACAGTAACTACTCTGCCCTTTCTTTCCACAGTAAGATCAACTATAAAATCGCCAACGATTTCGTTCTTCTTGCAAAACGCTACTAATTCCATCAGTTGCTTAGACGCCATGGTCGCAAGCTGTGATTTAATCTCATCTGTAACTGCTTGCTTGGCCGGCTCTGACAATGCATTCGGATCTTTAACTATCATTTTTGATGATTCTTCGCTCCGCTGCGGTTTAACTTCGCGAGGTGGCTCACTGTCTCTTCCAGAACCGGTTTTCTCCTGCGCCTGACAGATAACAATCTGCGCACAGATAAAAAACAACATTAAAATGAATCTTCTGAAATTGAATTTCATCAACGCTCTCTTTTTTTTACAATTCAAAATTGTCGCTATTGTGTTGTTCCCACAATACCCTTGAGTGGGTAGTTTCTGTCCGTGCTGGTACGGAGAAAGATGTTCACTACATGATGTTGTGCTCCAGCGCGAACTTTACCAAGCCTACCAAAGAGGCAGTATTGGTTTTTCGAAATATATTTTTTCGGTGTGTCTCAACTGTTCTTTCACTGATAAATAACTTTTCAGCTATTTGCTTGTTAGAAAATTCCTTTACAATCAATTTCACGATTTCTTGTTCCCGATCTGTGAGGAGCACATGCTTACTTTCGTTGGCAAGCCCCGTCATTAGTTGCTTTGTGATCTCAGGGCTGATGTAGGGCATGCCTTGCATAATCTGCCGAAGGGCAGCTTTAAGTTCACCTTGCTGAATGTTTTTCAATAAATATCCATCGACTCCTTCTTTCATTACCTGTTTCACCAAGTGGCCTTCATCGTGCATGCTCAAGATCACCCGTTTCACTTGCGGGTATAATTCTTTTACTTTCGTGGAAAGTTCGAGGCCCGTCATCCCCGGAAGAGTGTAGTCAGTCAATAAAATATCGGGCTGCTGAATAGTCAATTTTTCCAATGCTTCTTTTGGTGAACTAACGGCCCCTATTATTTCAAACTCCGAATCATTTTCGAACAGAGCATTCAACCCGTCCAGCACGATGCGGTGGTCATCTACCAATAGTATTTTTATAGTCATTTACTTAGTAAATCTTATTCGTCAATCCCCAATCATCACAAAAGCTCCCCAATAATACGGATTTGGATACTTTTCTTTCAACGAAAGTTGAGCGCGCTTAAATGCTTCTGACTTGGCGCTGCCCGATGTCCAGTTTTCATAAAATGAAGTCATCAATTCTTGGGTGGCCGTATCATCTACTTTCCACAAGCTCATAATGATAGATTTCGCACCAGCCGTTTGAAACGCACGCTGCAAGCCGTAAACACCTTCTCCAAGTTGTACTTCGCCTTTGCCCGTTTCGCAAGCGCTTAAAATAACTAACTCGGTATTATCCAAGTTTAGGTTGGCTGCTTCGTAGGCGGTAAGTATACCATTGTCATTCCCATAATTTACATTGTCTTGCAAATAGTTGGCCGCACCTGTAAACAATAACCCTGCGCGCAGCATTGGGTCGGTAGTGTTCGTATTCTCCTTTTCATCGGTAAAGAACCCATGTGTCGCAATGTGCAATAAGCACGGCTGACGGATTTCCTTAATGGCCTCTTCGGTAGCCTCTTCATTGGTAAAAGATTGTACCCGCCATTTGTGTGAAGCCAAAATACCGTCAATTTTTTCAATCTCAGCTTTCGTTCCCGGTAATTCAGCAATACCCGTATTGTCACTATCTGAAATACTGTTTATGTCAAAATCACGCTGCTGTTTCAATTTAACTCTCACTTTTTCCTTACCTAAAAAATATTTTGGGAAACCAAGCAAACTTGCACTGGCTTGGGTGAAGGTGTTATTCTTTCTGCCTTTGATGGACAATAAATCTTTTGTGTTGGATAGCAGCGTGATATTTTTCGTATCCACTAAATACTTGCCATCGGGTGCTTTCAATGTGTTGAGATTTATTTCGTTATACACGCCATCAAGTGAAACGTACAAGCGTGTTTTGTTTTTTATCAGCGGTTCTATAGTCGCCCAATAAGTTGCGTACGAAGAATTATCTTCTAATTGAGTAGCAATAGAATTTTTATAAAACTTTAAGGCTCGGCCTTCAAGTAGTTTACCATCGGCCAAAATAACTAGCTGAGGTGCCATTTTAGTTTCAGCTGTGAGAATAAGCGCTACATAAATAATACTGTCCCGCACATAGCGGTCTATGTGTTTGAAGCGTATTATCTCAATAGCCGCTTCACTAGGCTTAAGTAATGCTTGCACTTGCTTCCAATCAACAGGGTTACCACCTTTATCTTGCACTTGATCATCACCTGCGATGTTTAATTCCTTTTCAACGTGATTGACTATTCTTTTAACAGAATCAACAGAAGCAGTATATGCTATTGTCGAGCTAGGTGCGGAATACAACTGTGCCAATCGATTGCGTTGATATTGCCAACGATAATACATATTTACCATTGCGGTATCAACATTACTTAAAATGCGTTTACGGATCTTATTGGAAGAACTCAGTAAAATGGCCTTGGTAGCGAGCTGCACGTTATACATCGTTCCAGTGATCATTGGATTTTCTTTAGCCCGTTTGGCAGCAAAGGATTGGAACTGACGAAAATTGCCACTCTTACTTTTCCAAAATTCCGCCTTCTCTTGATCACTTAGATAATAAAAATTGTCGCGCGCATAGCTAAGTAAAATTGTCACTATTTCACTCCATTCTGCTTCTGCTTTTTGAAAGTCTCCTTTGCTTTCATGAATTTTTGTCCACGAGGCTAATGTTGATATTCGATTATTTATTGATGCCTTGATATTCGATTCCTTTCTCAACCGCTCACACTTTTTCAAATTAACTTCGGCTTCATCTACCTCATTTAAATTGATCTGCGCTGCGGCTAGGTTATTATAACCAACTGCTAAACTCCCAATATTTGAAATAGTCGGTGTGGGGATTGCCAAGTAGCCATCAATAAAATTTTGATATTCTCTTTTTGAAGTGACAAAATCGTTTTCATCACCCGCAATGATCCCCAGGTAATTATGAATCGAAAGGGTTAACCAATGATTTACCCCGTACTCTTCTTCCGCCAACTTAATCAGTACGCCTGCTTCCTCTCTTGCTTCTTTATACTTTCTTTGATTGTAATACGCCCAAATTAAAGAAGCTCTTGCTTTAGAAAAGCCAAAATCTCTGCCATGCCTTCGTTCCATAAATTCGGTGAGTTTTAAAATGGTCTTTTCCGCCTCTTGATAACGACCCATCTTAGCAAAAAAGTCAGCAATGTCCGCGACTGCGCCCTCGTAGTAAACAGGATTATTGACCGTATCTCGTTCTGCTAATGAAATTGATTCTAAAAACAATTCTTCGGCTTCCCTATTTTTGTCGAGGCCGCTCTTAATCTTGGCTAAGCGACTTAAATAATTTACCGCAAATGCACTTTTTGCCCAATCCGTTGAACGTATAGCGGTTACCGATTTTGTTGCTGCATCCTCAGCTTCGTCAATTCGGTTGTGGGCGCTATAAAAATCGCCCAGTGCCATTAGAGCAAGTGCGTAGGTCGCATTAGCTTCTCCGTATAATTGCTTTAAGACAGCCACTTGACGCTTCCTGTACATTTCTTCTTCTGTTGAAAGATTGAGGCCATTACAAATCTCTACTAACTCCCTTAATTGTTCTTTAATTATCTTAGAAGAGTTTCTATTTACCATGACCGTATCTTTAGGTATAAAGGGCATCATCAAATCATAAGATTTTTGGAATTCACCCTTTTCCCTAAAGACAGAAGAGAGCTTTGTCAGTGAAATAAGATATTGATCGCTGGTTACCCCAAGTCTTTCCTTGTATCCATCAGCCTGCTGCTTATAATATTTTTGCGCTTCGGAAAACAAATTAAAATGTTGGTATACAAATCCGATATCACCTGCCCGTTCATACGCTTGGCTACTCTTGACGCCATACAAATCTGAGGCAATCGAATAAGCCCTTTCTGCCATCGCCCTAGCTTGCTCAAAATTTTCCAGAAAGGTATAGCACGTAGAAACTTCATCTGCAATCTCTAATAAATAGTTACCAAATTTTTCTGGATGTAACTCATAGTGTGCGCGGGACTTTTTAAAACTCTCTACTGCCTTATCATATTGCCCCAGCCAAAGATACACTTCACCCAAATATTTTTGAGCACGCGCAAGTAGCTCAGTTTGCCCTGCATTTTCCACCAAGGGTATAGTTTCTTCTAAAATTTTAAGAGCTTTGTTATATTGATCTGTTCTATGATAAAATCCGCCCAGATCTATTTTTGAAGTAATGTAACTGGTAGCGTTATTATTCAATTTCTTGCGGATATCTACGCTTTGTAAAAGTTTTTGCTCTGCCAGTGCCATAGAGCGTTCTTTCGAGTACAATAGGGCAAATGCCCACGTTTGCAGTAAGTTGGCATGACGTTCTGTATTATCGGTTTTAACTTTTATCATTTCCTCTTCAGCTTTAGCAGAAAGGAGACCGGTATGATTGTATTCACCAAATTTGTATGCAGCCGCAGCCAGTAATTGATATAATTTGGACAACAAAGAATGGTTAGTGGTATGCGGTATAAACTCAGCTATTTTTCTGATTGCAACGTACTGATTTTTCAAAGTAGAAGAATCCTTCATTGCCATATTGGTGGTACTATTGTAGTAATCCATTAAACTTTCTGCATACTCAGGAAGTTGGGTCAATCCGTTACGTTCTGCATAAGCAATAGTAGAGTCTGTGTACGCTACAGCCTGCATGGGCTGGCTAAGAAGCCCGTTTAGTTGAGATAATCTTCTATACGATTTATAAACCAGGTTATTGTTTAGCTGCTGATACTTGCGAATATCTTTTGTTAAATCTAAAAAAAGTCCCTGCGCGCGCTGGTAATCGCCCGGCCGATCATAATAGTATTCTGCTGCCTCGTGTCGAATGTACCACCCACCGCTCGAGTCGGCATAGCGCCTCTTGGCCTTGGCTAGTTCATCTTCCAACAAAGTAGCAGCTTCCTTCGGACGTTTTGCATCATACAGGCAATACACTTTGTTGTTGACGGACGCCCAGTACGATTTCACCAAACCATCAGGTTTAGCTAAATCAATTGCTCTATCATACAATTTTAATGCTTCGTCATATCTTTGTAATCCATGTAAAGAAGTAGCTACATTATGCACTGCATTTTTATAGCTCTTCCCTGACTCATTGTATTTGGTAAGTGCCTTCAAATAAATCGAGTGGTGATTCAACGCTTGTTCATAATCACCCGATGCCGAATGTATTTTTCCGTACATGTGCGAAACCAATGCACGCTGACTTGAATTTTTTATATCGCGCTTTGTTACTCGCTCCATCCATTTCATAGTCTTTAAAGCAGCGGGGTAATCCCTTCTGTCAATCAAACTTTGCACACTATCTTGTACATTTCGCTGGGTCTCTTCAAAATCAAAGACGTAATAGGTTTTGCTAACGTTTCTTCCTTTCGCGTTGATAGAGACCCACACGCCATTTCTTTTATCTTCACTATAATTTCCTTGCCTCGAAAGGGCATTGGTGGCGGAGTCATAAAAAGTATAGAGACCGTTTGCTCGTCCATTTAGGTAATCGCCCTGCTCACTTCTGCTGCCGTTGCTAAAAAAGCGAACGAGGCTACCTTCAAATCCATTACTTTTTGTGGTTGCAATCAATTTTGCTTTACCATTTTCAAAGAAGGATTCAAATCTACCGTTGTAAAGGCCTGCCGCATAATCCCTCCGGCTTTTCAATTCCCCAGTTGAGAAGTATTCCAATCTCTCTCCTTCAAATAAATTATTTCTATAAAAGGATTGCTCTTTCTTTAAGCCTGTTTCATAATATTCTGCGTACTCACCTTCTTTCATTCCGGCATGATAAAATGCCTTATCTTTTAGTTTCCCATTGGGATAGTGATTTATTGATTCACCTTCCAACAAATCGTTCTTATAATTTTTTATTGCATCTATTGTTCCTGACTCCAAATAGTATGTCCATAATCCTACACGAGTATCCAGTTCAAATACTCCCTCAGCTTTTATGAGCTTATTATCAAAATAGAATTTCCAATTGCCATCACTTTTACCCAGCTTTTTTTCTCCAACACTTTTAATAACGCCATTTTGATAATAATTGATAAATGTTCCATTCGCGGTATCGAGGCGATAATTTGAGCGTTCACTTATTTTACTATTGCTATAATAGCTTATCCATTCCCCTTCGGCAAAATTATTTTTATAAAAGCCTTTACTGCTGAGTCTGCCATCCTCATAAAAATATTCCCATTTCCCACTTGCCAAATCGTCTATGATTTGACCTTTACTCTTTACTTGACCATTGGGATGATAATAGAACCACAAACTATTTTTTAATCCTTTTTTGTAACTACCCCCACTCTCTGGTTTTCCGGTTACATAATAAGTTTCCCAGTTTCCACTTTTTACATCATCTAGATAACTGCCTTCGCTAATGCGTACACCATTCTCGGTATTTTCAATCCAAATGTCATGTTGCTTGTCATCCTTGTAGGTCCCCCTTTTTTTTATTGCCCCGGTGGGAAAATATGTTTCATACGAGCCATTTGCCTTTCCTGCTGAATAATAAGATCGAAACACGATTGCACCTTTCTCATCACGCTCTTCTACCCATCCATCTACCAAATTATTTTTATAAAAGTTTCGCTGACTCACTTTTCCGTTTGTGTGGTAAAAAACGCCCGAACCCTCCTTTTTGTCTTTTTGAAATATCAGCTCTGCTTTCTTGTTGCCATCTTCGCCATAATACGTAAATAACCCCTCCAGCAAATCATCTTTGAATCCTCCTTTTGTCAATATCTTTCCAAGCTGTGAATATTCTTGATAAAAGCCGTTCAGCTTTTGATTCTTGTAAACTCTTTTATGTTGAAGCTTTCCACTCTCGTAATAAGCGTTACTTTCACCATCTTCAAAAACGTCAGGTGTAACAGAAATGAGGTATCCATCCCATTGCCTGAAACCATTCCGATAAAAATCGCGCACCTTGCCCGAAGGCTTTCCGTTTTCGAAGCGAATAAGCCGGTAGTAAAAAACTGAGTCAGGGTCGCTTACTTCTTTTGTAAATGTGCTATCATACAAAATCGTCCAATGCCCAGTGCGTTTGCCGTTGGCACCGTAGGCGTTGGGCGAGATCGGGAATTGCGCTGCACCTTCTAAGCTAAGCAGAAGTAGTCCGGAAAAAAACAATGTAACTTTGAATCTCATTTGCTTATTATCCCTTGAAATAACTAGTAATAAAAAACACTATCAAAAAGCCAAGAGAAAGGCCTACGCCTATCTTAAAAAAATTCAATGCCAATATATTTACTCGATTGGTTTTATCAATACGCGAACTAATGAACCACAACAACAAGCCGAGCAGCCCAAAAGGCAGTGAAAAAAAGATGTTGAAAAGCCATGGCCATATCCAACCCGTGATCATAAACCAGAAGTTGAATACAACGGCAGGTATGCTAAAAAATTTCGCTTTGCTAACAGGATCCATTTTTAATATCTGGGCTTGACCTAAAAATAAATGGGAAACACTACCGCTTCGTATTGTTCAAAAAAATATAAACCGCTTTTTATCATGGCAAATACGCCAACGGGATATCTTCTGGCTGATATTTTTTTGCCGACAAAATCAATTCACGCCAAGAAGATCCAATAAAAAATGTGGTTGTTGTTATACTTTCTAAATAGAGATGTAGCATACGCACGAACGTGTTGTACTGCCGCGATCTATCTTCAAAACCAGTGCGGGTTAAATAAAACCGGTTAGTAAGAGTAATTGATCGTAAACTATCCAATTCGATTTTCATCTTAAACACCTTGCTACTTTGAGTTAGTCTAATTGAAACTATGTCATAATATGAAGCGTGACCGCCCTTCCCGCCCTGTTGCCACTCAAAATACGAATCTAACAAGTGTACGGTCAATGGTTTTTCGTTGATTGAGCTTTTACAAATGTATTCTTCCATCCCCTGTTAATATTAGACTCAAAGGTTGTGGTTTGATATACACAAGGGAATACCCTCTGGTGGGGATTTATTATCCGTGCTGGTACGCAGTAACCTAACATGGCACTGAAAGAATGGCAATGGTGCCTTTACGTTGAAGCAGGGTGTCGATGTCAATAGTGCCGCGAATGAGGCTCAAGCGAGAGTTTATATTCTTCCAACCGTTCCCTTTCCCCTCCGTTAAAAGTCTTTTATCAAATCCGTTTCCATCGTCTTCAATAGTAATCACCAATTCTTCTGTATGCTGCACGGCCTGAATCATGATTTGTTTGGCTTTACTGTATTTAATTACATTGTTCACCCACTCTTGACAAATTCGATAGAGAGCAATTCGCTGCTCCGAACTCATGTCCTGGCTCAAATTGTAAGTCTGCACTTCAATTTTAATACCCCCTGAATTGGACACACGCTGCGCAAATTCATGAAGTGCCTCGTGCAGACCGTCTTTCACCAACACTTGCGGCATTAAGTTGAAGGCGATATTTCGTATCTCCACATTCATATCGTTCATTAGACCCAGTGCATATTGAACTGACGAGTTATCTACCTTGTCTTTTGATAAGCCCAGTCGCATAGCAGAAATCATTTGGCCTAAACCATCGTGCAAATCGGCAGCGAAACGCTTGCGCTCTTCTTCTTGCGAGGCAATCACCGCTTGTAATTGCTGCTGACGAAGTTCTGCGCGGGCAGCATCTAGGTCGGATTGCTGTTTTAATTTAGTGCGATTTCTTAACAATAGACCAATACCGACTAGGGCAACCAATAGCAAAACTAAAACTGTCATCGCCAATATGCCCTGGCGGAGTTGTACACTCTTGAGTTTAGTTTCTTGGGTAAGCAAATTGATTTGCGTTTCCTTTTTTTCGGTTTCATATTTAGTTTGTAATTCGGATATCTGTTTTGATTTTTCGCTTTCGTACAACGAGTCTTTTATGGAAGCGTAGGATTGATAATAAGAAAAAGCTTTTTTAAAATCACTTTTGGCAACCCATAATAGCGATAGCTCTTTCCTCGCTTGCATAACCTCTTCGCGCGCGCCAATGTTTTGAGCAATTGTAAGCCCACGAGCGGCTTGCTCAAGTCCTTCAGCAATATTCCCAACTGCTCTCTCTATGCCTGCCAAGTATATCAAAACTGAAGACAGTTCCTTTTTATTGTCATACACTTTACACAAGGTCTTTGCTTTTGTCAATGTTTCTCTGGCTTCATTTTCTTTTCCCAATTTAAAATACGCCTTGCCAGCATTAAATAAAGACGTGGCCAAAAATTGCTGATTATTTAGTTCTTCAAATTCTTGCGAAGCCTTCTGAGAAAAAAATAAGGCACTGTCGTATTGATAAAGGTTAAGATACAAAGACCCTAGGTTGGCGTGGCATGCGGCCACTCCAAACTTATTATTTAGCTTTTTGTAAATGCCCAATGCTTCATAGTAGTAGCTGATTACTTTACCGTATTCTTTTTGCGCTTTCAAAACGATGCCAATATTGCTAATTACCATTGCTACCAATGACATTTCTTTCGCACTTTCAAATATCTTTCTGGCCTCAAAATAATATTCTAATGCCTTGGCGTAGTTACCTTTTTCATCATATATAATCCCGATATTGTTTAACGACCGTGCCGTTTTAACAGGATCGTTAATCTTTTTCCGAATCGCCAACGCGGGAAGCTCGTATTCCAATGCTTGGTCGTAGTTTCCTTGAGCCTCGTGGGTAATCCCAATGCAATTCAATGCCTCTACCTCTAGCTCCGGTGATTTTAACTCGCGCGACAGCGCCAAACCTTTAAGACCATATTGCCTGGCGGTGTCGGCATTTATGAATCGATACTCCAAACAAAGCTCAATCAGCGTCTTAGCTTGGTTTTTACCCGATTGTGCTTTGAGTACAAAAAGCAGGCTGTCAATACTCCTGTCTTGGGCAACAAGATTAAAAACACAGGCAAAACACAGGAAGGAGATAAAAACAGATCTTTTCATTTCCCAAAGACCTCAAAACATATCGAAATAACAAACTTTATATAATTTCTGGCATCACTTGGATAATTAGGTGTCGTTTACCGATATTTGCAATCCCTTTTTGAAAAGGGCTAAAAAACCAATATTTATGGCACGGGTTTGTCAAATTACAGGAAAGAGACCACAATCGGGTAATAAAGTTTCGCACGCTAACAACAAAACGAAGCGTAAATTCTACCCCAACCTTCAAACAAAAAAGTTTTTTGTTCCTGAAGAAGATAAGTGGATTACCTTAAAGGTTTGTACCAAGGCGATCAAAACCATTAATTTGAGAGGAATTTCAGCGGTTTTGAAAGAAGCGAGGGAAAAAGGAACTTTTACCGCCTAACATTTTAAACTAGAACATCATGGCAAGGAACAAAAACAGGATTCAGGTAATTTTAGAGTGTACCGAGCACAAGGCGAGCGGTCTGCCCGGCATGAGCCGCCACATTACCACCAAGAATCGGAAGAACACTACGGAGCGTATCGAGCTGAAGAAGTACAACCCGATTTTGAAAAAACAAACTCTTCACAAAGAAATTAAATAACCATGGCAAAGAAAGTTGTTGCATCGCTTAAGAAAACAGACACTAAAAACTACGCAAAAGTAATACGGGCCGTGCGGTCTGAAAAGACGGGTGCCTACACTTTCAAATCAGAAATTGTAGTAACAGACTTGGTAAAAGAAACATTGGCTAAAAAATAATGGCCTTAGTAAACTGATAAAGAGTCCCCTTAGTGGGACTTTTTTGTTTTAGCGCCAAACCATTTTTTCAGTTATAGATTTCGCGAGAGGTATCCATTCGTAAATCACAAATCTAAAATCTCAACTCCTCATGTCCTTCCTCGGCAATCTGTTTTCAAAAGAAAACCCGCCTGCCGGCCAGGCAGAGAAAGAATCCCTCGATCTGGGATTGCAAAAAACCAAAGAAAACTTTTTTAGCAAACTGGGAAAAGCTATTGCCGGAAAATCAACGGTAGATGATGAAGTGCTCGATAATTTGGAAGAAATATTGATCTCCTCTGATGTGGGAGTAGATACTACGCTGAAAATCATTCAACGCATTCAGGCGCGAGTAGCCAAAGACAAATACCTTGGAACAACCGAACTGGATGGCATCTTAAAGGAAGAAGTAGCTTCTCTACTTTCCGAAAATAATACCTCCGCCCTTCCGGATTTTGAAACGCCCTTCGGCATAAAGCCTTATGTGCTATTGGTGGTGGGCGTAAATGGGGTTGGCAAGACCACCACCATTGGAAAACTATCTGCGCAGTTTAAGAAAAAAGGAAAGTCAGTAGTGCTGGGGGCGGCAGATACCTTTCGGGCTGCAGCCGTTGAGCAACTCAAATTGTGGGGCGAGCGCGTGGGCGTACCCGTAATCGCGAAAGGAATGAACACCGATCCATCGGCCGTGGCGTTTGAAGCAGTACAAAAAGGTGTGGAGCTTGGCGCGGATGTGATTATTATCGATACCGCTGGGCGCTTGCATACCAAGGTAAATCTCATGCAAGAACTCACAAAAATCAAACGTGTCATTCAAAAAGTTTTGCCCGATGCCCCGCACGATGTGATGTTAGTACTCGATGGCAGCACCGGCCAAAATGCGGTGATACAAGCGAGAGAGTTTACCAAAGCAACGGATGTAACGTGCTTAGCTATTACCAAGCTGGACGGCACCGCCAAGGGCGGAGTAGTCATCGGCATCTCCGATGAGTTTAAGATACCCGTAAAATATATTGGCGTGGGAGAAAAGGTGGAAGACCTTCAAACTTTCAATAAGAAAGAGTTTGTGGATTCGCTTTTTAAAAGGTGAGCGATTTACTTTTTGAAACTTGGCAGCGTAATCCAAGGATTCAAAGTAAAAGCTCGTTTGGTGAGGACACAAAAAGGGTAAGAGGTTTGATTGGGTTGATTTATAAAGTACAACAAGCGAGACACCTAAGCCAGAAGGAGTTTAGCGGAACAAAGGCGTGGAATAAAAAGCACAAGCGAGACACTTGCGCTGGGAGGGGTTTTTAAATCAATCATTTCCACTTTTACACTTCGTGTGTTTCATTCTTAAATGATCCAAATCTAGTTAATGATCAGGTGCACGCGTTACAAACGCGCGCCAACATTGGTTTTTTTTGGCACAAGTGAAATGCCCGTGTTAGCGGAGGTATATCTAATATCCGAAAATCCAGCATGTTTTGAAATCAAATAAATAAAAATTATGATTATCAGCACGACAAGTATTGAACCCTCCGCCCCAAAATTTCCTCCATTTAAATAGAAATTATGTCCAGCAATATCAGCGCTAAAAATGGATTTTACTTGAAGTCCGCTAACCGGATAACCAAATACTGGTCCTTGAAAAAAATTCCAAGCAAAGTGA
>Ga0163155_10002181_pt1 | contig 22260 bp, 14 predicted proteins | sample OliLakLV19SP4G1_FD_148611 | JGI IMG/M metagenome (GOLD analysis project Ga0163155, IMG submission 148611) | Freshwater microbial mat bacterial communities from Lake Vanda, McMurdo Dry Valleys, Antarctica - Oligotrophic Lake LV.19.SP4.G1 | ecosystem: Environmental > Aquatic > Freshwater > Lake >... | reverse complement strand
GAGCAAGGCAGTGGCGGAGCTTTCGTGGAGCGTAGAATTCAATTTAGAGCCACCACGCGCTCCGCGCGTGCGATAGTCATCATTACGAATTTTTGATGAAGTAGGTTCGAGCGGTATCATATAAACACTCAGTTACAACAAAATCCCGTAAGGGATTTTGTTGTTATCTTTCGAATTCAGAAATCCAACCTATCTTCCTGTGCTTGTTGCGTTTTGCATCTTTTTGGTTGTAGAACTTGCCATGAGAGCGTCTTTGAGAGGTTTCAGTTCTGGCAGTGCTTCGATCGCTTCTACACTTTGGAAACCATATAGGTTTTTATTGCCAATAACAATTGCGGGGAGTTCATTTTTTACATTTTTTACACCAATAAGTGTTTGTACGGCAGAGAGATCAATATTGTAGTCAAATGAGTACACACGGAGTGCTGGGTATGTTTCGCGAAGCTTTGTAAGTACGTATCCCATCTTTGTACAATCGGAGCAATCACCTTTGTTTGAATAGAAATAAATAATAGTTACGGGTGTTGTTTTGCATTTCTGACTTATTTTTTGTAGAAGAAGGTAATCCTTGATTTCAAGGAGTGAGTAGTATCGTTTCAAAGTTATAACTTCGGGGTCGTTTGAACCACGGTCTCGTTCTGTAAATGAAAGCTTGTTTTCAAGATTTTCAAGTTCAGACGAGAGAGCGCTTGCACCTCCAACATCTTCACACGAAGCCTGTTCGAGAAGAGCAAACTGAGTTTCAGAAGAAAGAATGTCTATTGCGATTTTGTCCTGAATAGAGCGTATTTCATCAATCTTTTTCTGTCCGAAGAAGTTGCTGATATAGATAGCTGTTACGAAAATAGCTGCAGTTATACCGAATGAGTAAGCATATTTTTTCCAATTTATTAGGTTTTTATTCATAGATTTTGTATTTAGCGCCAATTAGTTTTAACAGAAAACGCCGCGTTAAACAAGGCCTTACCAAGCCATAGGGGCGCGATAAATGAATAAAGTGCGAGGAAGTACACAACATCCATCCCTATTTTTCTGTGACCTTCTGCCATTTTACGTGAAGTGAAGAGAATGGTGAGTGTGCCTATAAAAACGATAATACTCATGATAGTGATGACTTCTGTGTGCACGTAGAACCAATCAAATGAAAATCCGTTTGGTTTGAAATCAAAACCTATGGTTTGCCATTTTACGTATGCGGTTGTGGTTTTGGTAATGACAGTTCCTATTGTTGAAATAACAATATAGAGACTTGAGAAAAGAGAAATGAAGGCTATTGGAAGTACAAACATGCCTAGGTTGCCGTATTCTTTGCGGAACAAAAGGAACTTGTAGTCAAAGGTATTTTTTATAAATCCATACGTCCAACGGAGTCTTTGTTTGTAGAGTTTACCAAGTGTTCGTGGTGCCACTGTGTACACTCGAGCATTATGAGCATTTACCATTTTATAATGGTTTGTCTGTAGGCGAAGAGCAAGTTCCATATCTTCTGTTTGGTGCGCGTGTCTGTACCCACCAAGCTCGGCAAAAAGTTCTGTGCGGAAGATCGAGAATGGTCCGGGAGTTACATACATAGCCCCAAGGTACGAGAGCATTTTACGTACAAACGTACCCCACCCATATTCAACTTTTTGTATCATTTGAAGAATCGTTTCGGGTTTCCATATTTGAACAGACGGAGTAACAGCTTTTACCTCTTTGTCATTTTGGAAGTAGAGCACTATGTGTTTAAGTGCGTCTTTGTCTACATACGAGTCGGCATCGAGACATCCCACAAGCTCCGAGGTTACAAGAGTGAGTCCGAAGTTAAGTGCAGTATATTTACCACCGTTTTCCTTGCGGTGAATACTGATTTGTGGATTTGTTTGAAATTTTTGGATAGTTTTCCATGTACCGTCTGTTGATCCGTCATCAACGACGATGATTTGGAGTTTGTTTTTTGGGTAGTCTAGATTGAGTAGTGAATGGATTGTTTTGGATATCGTTTTTTCTTCGTTCCAGCAGGGAACAATAATACTTGCAGTGGGGTACTTTTTGATTCTGTTTCCTATGGGTATGTTTTCTTCCTGCATTTCAAATCGTCTCTCAAAATAAGTGATAAGTAGAAAAATCTCATAATATAGTGAGATAAAGAGGAAAATATACACGATAATATTACTTGCGTCTGGCATAGGGTGGTCTCGATTTCCAAAGAACCATAATACCCTATTTTTGGTCTTTTTTCAACTTATGTGGTATAGACTTAAATACGTTGTATTTTTCGAAGGTTTTGTTTCGATTCGAGTAGAAATAAATAAAGACAGTGTTCGGGAAGTTTGATTCGATTGTTTTTATAAGAATATGTTTTGTGCTACAGTATACATAATGAACACGACAGATAACATAGGGCATGTACACCCTCTTACACACGTTATTTCTAAAATCTCCCAGATTTTTACAGAAATGGGCTTTACTATTGCCTCTGGTCCGGAAATTGAAACAGAATTCCACAACTTTGATGCTTTAAATATTCCGGAACATCATCCGGCTCGTGATATGTGGGATACATTCTGGCTGACTAACAGATCAAAATCTTCTGATAAAAATGATACAGGTGTTCTTTTACGCACCCACACATCTCCTGTGCAGATTCGGTACATGGAGTCACACAAACCGCCAATTCGTATCATTGCTCCGGGTAAAGTGTTTCGTCATGAGGCAACAGATGCCACACACGAAGCACAGTTTTATCAACTTGAAGCTCTTGTAGTTGACGAACATATTTCTGTCGCACATCTGAAGGGCACACTCGAGACAATGTTTGAGAAGATTTTTGAAAAGAAAACTAACATCCGTCTTCGACCAAGCTTTTTTCCCTTTGTTGAGCCTGGGTTTGAAACAGACATGTCTTGTTTTAAATGTGAGGGTTCTGGATGTGCTCTCTGTAAAAACACAGGATGGATTGAGCTTGGTGGGTCAGGGTTAGTGCATCCAACAGTACTTGAGAATGCCGGGATTGATTCTCAGAAATATTCAGGTTTTGCCTTTGGGTACGGTATCGACCGTATCACAATGCTTAAATACGGTATAGAAGATGTTCGACTTCTGTATCAAGGTGATTTACGACTCGTGACTCAATTTTAACCCATATACTCACATGAAGGTCTCATATAAGTGGTTACAAGAATATATAGAGGAAACACTACCGCCGGTTGAAAAGGTGGCGGATGCTTTAACCATGCATTCATTTGAAATAGAAGGCATTGAGTCTTGTGGTGATGATAACATTCTTGATGTTAAGATTCTTCCAAATCGATCTCATGACTGCCTGTCTCATTATGGAATCGCATCAGAAATCGCATCTGTACTCAATTTTAAACGAAAAGAATTACTTCCTGTTTTTGAGATTCCGCGCACATCAAACATCAAAGTTTCTATTGATACAAAACTTTGTACACGTGCAGTGTTTGTGCACATAGAAGGTTTGAAGATTGGTGAAAGTCCAGAGTGGCTTCAGGAAAAGTTACAATTACTGGGGCAGAAGCCAATCAATTCCGTGGTAGATATTACCAACTATCTTATGTACGTCTTTGGTCAACCAATGCACGCATTTGATGGGCATACGGTTGCCGTAGATTGGCGAGGAAATATTGCCTTGTCTATTCGCAACGCAAAAGCAAAAGAAAAAATCACACTACTTAATGGTAAAGAATATACGTTAGATTCATCCGTTATGGTGATTGCAGATAAGGATAAAGCGCTTGATGTGGCAGGCGTCATGGGAGGACTCGATACAGGAGTGACTGAGAAAACTACAGATATTATTCTTTCTCTCTCAAATTTTGATGCTGTTTCTGTACGCAAGACTTCTAAAAAACTCGGTATCCGTACTGATGCCTCACAGAGGTTTGAGAATAAAATCTCGCCAGTGCTTATCGACCGAGTACTTCCATATGCGTTAAAATTAATTTCTGAAATAGCTGAGGGTAGTGTTGTAGGTGGAGTCGACGAATATCCAAAAAAGCAGGTGCAGACAGTAATCACCGTTCCATTCCAGAAAATTACAGAGATGCTCGGAGTAGAAATTCCACCTGAGAAAATAGTCGAAATTTTGTCTCGGCAAAATATTTCTGTGAAAAGCATATCATTGCAAGATGGGAGGCAGGCGTTTGGGGTCTACACACCATTAGAACGTCTTGATCTGACACTGCCAGAAGATATCGTTGAGGAAGTGGGAAGACTATATGGGTATGAACACATTTCTCCCGCACACATTTCTCCCGCTTCACATGTAGAAATTAATACCCCTCACTATGTTTCGATGATCATTCGAAACACTCTTATTGCATGTGGTTTTTCTGAAATATACACGTATTCTTTTGTGCCACAAGGATATATTGAAATTGAAAACCCGCTTGCCAGTGATAAAAATTTTCTTCGGAAAAATCTTGCAGATGCCATGGCGTATTCACTTGAATACAATTTTAAATTTTTGGATTTACTAGGAATTAAAGAGGTTAAAATGTTTGAAATAGGTACGGTTTTTAACAAGGAAGGTGAGTCACTCCATCTTTCGCTTGGTGCTAAATTTCCAAAATCTAAACAAAGCCATGTTTCTGATGAGGAAGTGGTAAAGGCTATTCGTGCTATTGAGGAAGCTCTTCATGTTTCGATAGGAGATATTTCTGTAGTGGGAGGTATCGCTGAAATCGATCTTCAGAAGATTTTGCATGAAGTAAAGATTCCAGAAAAATATCCTAGTTTCGATGCGTCTATCTTACCTGTAGAATATAAAACCATTTCTCCGTATCCATTTGCAGTGAGAGACATTGCGGTGTTTGTGCCGAGTGCTGTGAATGTAGAGTACGTGGCTGAAATCATTAAGAAAAGTCTGGCGCCAATTGTGGTACGTTTTTCACTTTTTGATACGTTTACAAAAGATGACAAAACGTCATATGCGTTTCGACTCGTATTTCAATCTAGTGAGAAAACTTTGACTGATGATGAGATCAACGCAGTGCTCAGTCCAGTGTACGAAAGTCTTAAATCTCAGGAAGGATTTGTGATAAGATAGGAAAATCGCCGTATCCAGAAATCGAACGGCGATTTTTACATTATACTGTTTAACTCCTGTGCGCATAGCTAAACTCATAAAAAAGTAAAAAAATCACCTTGCTGTATAGAGCAATTTTTGATATAATTAGTCTACATGGCAACATCTAAAAAAGACGAAAAACAGGTAAAATCTGTAGCAAAGAAAGACTCATACGGGGCGGATGCGATTCAGATTCTCGAAGGTCTTGAGCCTGTTCGTAAGCGTCCGGGTATGTATATTGGTACAACGGGTCCTGACGGTCTTCATCATCTTATTTGGGAAATTTTTGACAACTCTCGTGATGAAGCCATGGGTGGTTTTGCTGACGATATTGAAGTGACACTGCTCCCCGGAAACCGCATTCGAGTTACAGACAATGGACGCGGTATTCCAGTTGATATTCACAAACAGACAAAAGTCTCTGCACTCGAAACGATTATGACCACTCTTCATGCAGGAGGAAAGTTCGGAGGTGAAGATGGTGGCTACAAAGTCTCCGGAGGTCTCCACGGTGTGGGAGCATCTGTCGTAAACGCACTTTCTATTTATTGTAAGGTAACTGTTCATAAGGACGGTGGAGTCTATATGCAAGAGTATTCTCAGGGTAAGAAAAAAGCTCTTGTAAAACAGATTGGAAAGACAAAAGATCACGGAACCATTGTGGTGTTTGAGCCAGATGGGTTGATTTTTCCTATTCTCGACTTTGACTTTGATCGAGTGGTAAACCACTTAAGACAGCAAGCATACCTTGTAAAGGGTCTCCGAATTACAGTCAACGACGCCCGCGCCTATGAAGGTAAAATAAAAGAAGATGAGGTGTATAAAATCTCTGAACTCGGACTTGATATTCCAAGCATGTCCTTCTATTTTGAGGGTGGACTTCTATCTCTTGTGAAGTTTTATAATAGTACTCAAAAACCAGTTCATAAAAATATTTTCTATATTGAAAAGAAGACAAATGAGTATGAGTCTGTAGAAGTTTCTCTTCAGTATGTCGATGATATCTCATCTCGCATTCTTGCATTTGCAAACAATATTCATACACCAGAAGGCGGTACACACGTTACTGGCTTTAAGACAGCTCTCACTCGTATACTCAACACCTACGCCCGAAAGAACAATCTTATCAAGGAGAGCGAGGATAACTTCACGGGAGATGATGTTTTGGAGGGACTTACTGCGGTGGTTTCTGTAAAGCTTCAAGAGATTCAGTTTGAAGGTCAGACCAAGGCAAAACTTGGGACAGTTGAAGCACAGAGTTCTGTAAACACTATTTTTTCTGAAGCTTTTATGTATTTCCTTGAAGAGAATCCTGATGATGCAAAAGCTATCATTGGTAAGGTTCTTTTGGCTCTTAAAGCTCGTAAAGCAGCTAAGGCTGCGAAAGATTCAGTTCTACGAAAGGGAGTACTCGAAGGTATGACACTCCCAGGAAAGCTTGCAGACTGTCAGAGTAAGAGTGCTGAGGACTCAGAACTATTTATCGTAGAGGGAGACTCTGCGGGAGGTACTGCTAAAACAGGGCGTGATCGTCGCACACAGGCGATACTCCCACTTCGAGGCAAGATTCTCAATATCGAGCGAGCTCGACTTGATCGTATGCTTGAGAGTGAACAGATTAGAAACCTTGTGATGGCTCTCGGTACTGCCATAGGAGACACTTTTGATATAGACAAGCTTCGATATCATAAAGTCATCATCGCAACCGATGCGGACGTGGACGGCGCACATATTCGCACACTCATCTTGACACTTCTGTATAGATTTTTCCGACCACTTATCGATGGCGGGTTTATTTATATTGCACAGCCACCACTGTATAAAATAAAAAAAGGCAAAGAAATTTTCTACGCATATTCAGACGAAGAAAAAAATAAAATTGTTGGGAAGGACGCGGAAATTGCTGAAATAGAAGAAATTCCTGAAGGTGAAGTAATAGAAGAAGATCAGAATGAAACTGAAGAATCTACAGATGCAAAAGGAAAGAAGGGAGAAAAGAAATCAGTAAAAATATCAATTCAGCGGTACAAAGGTCTTGGAGAAATGAATGCAGAGGAACTATGGGAGACAACTATGGATCCAGCACGGCGAGTGCTTAAGCAAGTGGTGGTAAATGAAAGTGTGGCAGCAGATAAGGTATTTGATATTCTCATGGGCTCAGATGTACCATCTCGAAAGTCGTTTATACAGTCTAATGCCACGAAAGCAACCATTGATATATAAAGGACTTCCATATTTGGCCAATTTCATCGTCTCAATTTTACAAATCTTTGTTCGCCATACCACCAAGTATAGCTTCGCAGATTTGTAAAATTTATACGCGAAATTGTTTCAAATCTGAAAGTCCTGTGGATCAAAAACAACATCAATTGGATGTTGTTTTTATAATTATTTCTTATCTTTTATTTCTTTTAGTAGTTTTTCTAACAATTCTTCTCTTGAGATTTGTCCGAGTTGACCACTGTCACGAGACTCGAGAGTTACTTTATGAGCTTCTATTTCTTTGTCACCGATGACAATCCAGTAGGGGATTTTGTTATTTTTTGCCTCACGAACTTTTTTTCCAAGATTTTCATCGCTTATGTCGATTTCTGCACGGATGCCGGATTCTGTCAGTGAGTTGAAAATTTCTTGTGCATATTCATTGTGTCCTGTTCGTACAGGGATCACCTTGATTTGCACAGGAGAAAACCAAAGAGGGAAGTTTCCTCCATAATGTTCAATCAGAATCGCAGCACATCGTTCAATAGAACCTGTGATCGCAGAATGTATCATCACAATCCGTTCCTTTTCATTTTTTTCATTTGTGCATGAAAGGTCAAAACGCTCGGGTAGATTCATATCGAGTTGGATTGTTGCCACTTGCCACTCACGACCAGAAGCGTTTTTTGCCATAAAGTCTAATTTAGGACCATAGAGCGCTGCTTCTCCATGTCCTTCAAAAAAGTCTGCTCCACGTTCTGTGGCAATCTCACGAAGCTCATGTTCTGCTGTATCCCAGATTTCTTTTGTACCAAGATATTTATCTGGTTCATTTAAATCACGAAAGGAAAGTCGTACTCGAAGTGTGAATCCAAATGTTTTATAGAAGGTATCAACTATGTCCCAAATCTTGAGAAACTCATCTTTTATTTGAGTTGTTCGACAAAATACATGTGAGTCGTCTTGAGTTATAGACAGAACTCGTGTGAGACCTCCAAGCTCTCCAGACTGCTCGTCACGGTATACCATCGTTGTTTCTGCGTATCTTTGTGGCATTTCTCTGTATGAGTGTGGTTTGCGAGCAAAGATTTGAGTATGATGAGGACAGTTCATCGGTTTGAGCGCGAACTCTTTACCTTCTCTGCTTGTAATACGAAAAAGTTCTTCACTGAATTTATCCCAATGTCCTGAAGTCTCATACAATTCTTTTTTTGTAATGTGGGGAATAGTGACTCGACTATATCCATGTTTTGATCGGAGTGCCCACACAAACTTGTCTAGCTCTTCTCGCAGTACAGTTCCTCGAGGTGTCCATAGTGGAAGTCCACTACCCACAAGGCCTGAAAAAGTAAATAAATCCATTTCTTTGCCAATGACTCGGTGGTCATTTTTGTCCATTTCATTTTCCATAGTGTATATAGAGTATCAGATAAGTCTTTAAAAATCTAATAAATTACGGTCATTTGCCAAGCGCATCTATGTGTGTTTTAACATATAAACTGTGGATAACGTATTGACAAGAAAATTGCTTGGGTGTATTGTATACATGTTGACGTCCAATGGTGGGGGTCGTCAAGGCGTCATGCTTCTCGACCCCTTCCCCAAACTGTTCTTTTCGGATCTTCGAATGCAAAGATCCACCTGTTCCCAAAGCTTCTCTCTGGATTCCCAGACAGATGCTTTTTTTTGTTCAAAAAATACCTTGCCAGCTTTACTGCGAGGAGCTTCATTTAAAAAAATCCTGAAATTTATGCTACAATCGACATGATGAACTCTCAACCACGGACAACAAAAGAAAAACCCACAGAAACTTTTGCACAGAAGGTGACAAGAGGTGTGGGTTCTCCCACCTCTATTATTTTGCATACAATAGGTTTTGTATTATTTTTTTGTGCAACATTTTTTGGAGTTGCTTTTGACACGATTCTTCTTGTGCTTACAACCATTGTTTCCCTTGAAGCTATTTATTTGTCACTTCTCATACAGATGACCGTAAACATGAACACACAGAGTTTGCAGAAGGTTGAGTCTGATATCGATGAAATTGAAGAGGATTTTGGTGAAATGCGTGAAGACGTTGAGGAGATTACTGAAGATTTCGGTGAAATTCGAGAAAGTGTCGAAGAGATTACTGAAGACATTGGTGAAATGGAAGAACATATCGAAGCTATCCAAGAAGAAGTTGAGGAAATCACCGAAGAAGATGCTAAAGATGATAAACGTGATGAAGATACAAAGGTGACACTTGAAAAAATTCAATCAACACTCCAGAAACTCATGACGGATTTAGAAAAATTAAAGGATGGGAGGTAGTTTTAGTATGTACTCTTTACTCCATCACTTTTACTTTGTCGATGAGTACTGACTTTTCTCCATTACGCAGAGAGAAACTACCTTTGATAACAATGCAACTTTCGGGTATGAGCACGTCTTGAAATTCTTCAAATATTTTCGGGAACACTACTGCGTCTATGGAGTCAGTGAAGTCAGCAAGCTTGAGGAAAATCATTTTCTCACCTTTTTTAGTCATGACATCACGTATTTCTTCGATAATACCCGCAATCACTACGGGTTGTTTCTCTTTGGCCGTTTCTTTGAGTGTGTGAATAGGAGTGAGTTTTGATATTTTTTCTGCAAAACTATCGAGGGGGTGACCAGAAATATAGAGACCGAGTAGTTCTTTTTCCCACATAAGTTGGTTTGTGGACATGCCCGCCGGTGCAGGTTCGAGAGATATTTCATTAGCTTCTGCTGGAGTTGCCATGAGAGAAAAGAGAGAATCCTGAGCAGTCTCGCTTTGCCGTTCCTCTTTGTGGAATGTGAGGAGTCTTTCGAGGTTGTGAAGGAGTGTTCCACGATATTCTTTGTCTGATGGATTAAATGAATCCAATGCTCCAGCTTTAATAAGAGATTCAAGAGATTTTTTGTTTAGATTTTTGTCATGCACTCGGCGTAGGAAATCTGAAAGGGATTTAAATTTTCCATTTTTTTTTCTTTCGGAAATAATTGCTCCACCGATTCCTTCACCAAAGTTTTTGATTGTGGTGAGTCCAAAACGTATTGAATCCTTGTGTTCGATATTTGTATTTTGTGCATTATGTGTCGATGTAACTACTGTAAATCCTTCGAATGATTCGTTGATGTCTGGTGGAAGCACAGGAATTTTCATACGCTTACATTCTGCAATGATTTCAGCGATCATATCGACGTCACCAGATTCCGCAGTAAGTACTGCAGACATATAAATAGCAGGGAAGTTGGCTTTCATGTATGCGGTTTGGTACGCAACTTTTCCATAACTTGCAGCATGAGAATTGTGAACAATAATGTCATTTGCCACAAAATTTGAATGAGGGGAAACAGTCAGGTCGTATGTCATTTCAGGTTTTCTTTTTTTGATCGATACAATCTCATCCCAATATATATCAGAATACGCATATGAACGTAGGATTTCTGAGTCAAGAGCTTCGGCCAAAATCCCGACAACATCGCGGGTGTATCCTATTTTCTTTGTATCTTCTGAAAACAACCGAAGGGAGATTTTGGTCTTTTTTGCAATAGCATCAACAGAAATATTTTCCTTTTTCATTTCACTTCGAATTATAGATAAAATTTCTTTTGGAATAGTATCTTTCGTTCCACGGGCCTCAACAGATGTTGTATGGTCAGTTTTCTCAAGAAGCTTGTCTAAATTTTCTTTTTTCTTACCGATTAGGTGTGTTCCTATGTGTCGTGAAAAGGTTGAAAGATTGTCTCCGTGTGTCACTATTATCGTGTATCCAATCTTTATTCCTCCTCGGTATTTAAACTTTTTTGTATGAATTGTAGAAATAATACCAAATCGAAGTAGAAGATGTGCAACATCAGATGCAAGTTTGTAAGAACGTGTTGCATAATAAATTTGACTATTTTTAATACTGATGCACCCGTCTCCTTGCCACAGCTTTCCTAGAAAGACTGCTTCGGTCGCTGTATCCCATTCAAATACTTCCTGAGGAATATTTTTCTCAGTTGCTTTTTTGTTTGTGAGCCCTATTTCCTTAATCCAGTTACATAATTGGTTACCCTCCCTTTGATTTATTTGACTACAATAGACAGATATGGTTTTCTTCTTCCTGTCAATCGTACATTTTATGTTTTCAAACGATGACGTGCACGAGATGAAATCTAGAATTTCATTCTCTTGAGTGGAATAAAAATATATACCATGTGGATGACACAGGTTTCCTTCTGCGAGGAGATATCCTAGCGCAGCTGCTTTTCGGGTATCAATTTTCTGTGAACTTTTTGTTTGGATTTTTCGTGGTGTTGCAATACGAACACCCACTTTTAAATTTTCTACCAAATTCCATCCCGAAATAGTATATAGTGGATGGTTGTGAGTTGCTTTGATTCTTTTACCGCTCTTTGTTGTAATTTCAAAAACATCTTTTATTCCATTTTGAACAATGTTTGTGGCAGTTTTTTGAACAATTGAAAATGTATTTTTTCCAGACAATGAAAGAGTGTGTACATCCATGCTTTTATTTGATTTGTACAGTTCTTCGATTGTGTACCTGCTACCTTTTTTTGCATCTGTTATAACAGTATCTCCACTCAGACATTTGTTAAATCCGTAACCTTGAAATGGTTCAAAAAGATTCCATAATTCTTCTGCTTTTTCACGCTTCATTTCTCCATGTGAAATAGCACCATCTACGAATTTCACATGTTGTTTTGCCATTTCCTCACGAATCTTTTTTCCGATTGCTTTTCGGAATTTGTCCACCTCTCCCCATGTGTATCCCGCAATTTCGATTGCGGTCATAAGTAGGTCGTCTTGATATACGAGCACTCCAAAAGTTCGGTCAAGAAATGTTTTCATCTTCGGGTGGAGATATGTAGTCGGTTTTGTGCCGTGTTTACGTGCAATATATTCTTGGATGTTATCCATTGGACCTGGACGGTACAGCGCCACCATCACATTGATATCGTGAATTGTTGTCGGTTTTAGTTCTTTAAGTGATCGTGTCATTCCGTCACCGTTAAGCTGGAAGAGACCGATTGTTTCTCCACGAGCAAGCATTTCGAATGTTTTTTTGTCATCGACGGGAACATTTTCAATATCAACTTTAATTCCCTCAATCTTTTCAGTGATTTTTACTGCATCAGCAAGTATTGAAAGATTTCGAATCCCAAGAAAGTCGAACTTGAGAAGTCCAACACCGTCTTCACCCACCGCATGCATGTCGTATTGTGTAATGATTTTGTTCTCGCCTTTTGTATCATACTGGAGCGGTGTGTAGTCGGTTAGGGGTGTAGGTGAAATTACGACGCCCGCAGCGTGTACAGAGATGTGACGTGCACATCCTTCTATTTTTTCTGCCATGTCGATGATTTTTTTAACGTCTTTCTCGGTTTTGTACATTGCCTTAAGTTCTGGCACTTCTTTGATCGCGCGTTCAATAGTCATAGGGAAACCTTGCTGTCCCATAGGAATCATTTTGGCAATGGTGTCTCCGAGTCCATAAGGGAATCCCATCGCGCGTGTCACGTCTCGTACAGCTCCACGAGCAGCCATGGTACCGAACGTACCAATTTGAGCTACTTTATCAATGCCGTATTTCTGTCTCGCATAATCGATCATTTCATCACGTCGGTTATCGGCGTAATCCATGTCGATATCTGGCGCAGATGGTCGTGAAGGGTTAAGGAATCGTTCGAATGGCAGGTTGTATTCGAGCGGGTTTACGTTTGTGATTTGTGCAAGATAGGTAACAAGTGATCCCGCAACTGAACCTCGAATTGTAGTAAGGATTCCGTGTTCGTGTGCATAATCAAGCAAGTCTGATACCACAAGAAAGTATGGGGCGTACCCTTTATCCTTAATAACCTCGAGTTCGTATTCCATGCGTTTAAGTAGTTCGGGAGTACGTTCAAGTTTTCTTTTGTCGATACCTTCTTCAGTAATACGTCGCAATTCATCATTGTAGGGAAGTCCGCTCGGCACGATGAAGTTTGGGAGAGACCATTTACCAATAGGAATATCGATAGCAACTCGATCTGCTATTTTGACTGTATTTTCTAGAGCATCTGGTAAATCTTTGAAATATTTTTCAGCTTGTTTTGAGGATATAAAAGAAAAATCATCTGTCCCAGCTTCGATTTTGTCAGAAATATCAGTATTGTTTTGTACTGCCATAAGCGTTTCTCGAGTAGCTCGGTCTTCTTTTGCAATATAGTAGACGTCGTGTGCAGCAACGATAGGGGTATTTGTTTTTCGAGCAAACGCGAGAAGTTTTTTCATATTTTCTTCGTGTCCGTGTATTTCTGGATGGTGAGATATTTCAATATATACATTACTCTCATTTTTATTAATGGAGGTCCGACCTCCATTATATATATTTTTGTACCACTCAAGACGTTCTTCGGCTTGGTCGAACCTCTCCATTTTGAGTGATTGCATAATGTCTGAAGAAAAAGATGGGATGATCGCAATGATTCCTTCTGTATTTTGTTCGAGAGTTTCTTTGTCCACACGAGGTTTATAGTAAAAACCTTCCATGTTGGCGATAGTGACGAGTTTAATGAGATTTTTGTATCCCACATCATTTACCGCAAGTAGTACGAGGCGGTATCTTTCTTTATCAACTCCAGAAACTTTGTCGAGGCGAGACCGGTACGCAACGTACAAATCTACTCCAATAATTGGGTTGATCTCTGCTTTTTTACACGCTTGATAGAATTCGATTGCACCGTACAAGTTCGCATTGTCGGTCAGTGCCAGAGCCTGCATACCATTTTTCTTTGCTTCCTCTACGAGCGCATCAATTTTTGGTAGTGCATTGAGTAGCGAGTAGTGGGAGTGGGTATGAAGATGGATGAATTTGGATGCCATGGTGTGTTGTTGAGTAATCTCCCTAAGCTATTTTGTTTCTGTAGACTCCTTTAGATTTAACACAGTATAGCACTCTTTGGAGGTTGATGGAGAGGGTGTCTCTAAGTGTTTCAGTTTATTACCGAGCCGAGAAGAGCAAGAAAGGGATGAATACTCCGCAACTTGCTGGGGACCCGTATGAGCCAAGCGAATTCCAAACGGGTCAAGGGCTCACCCCTCGAGTCTAGTACCCTTTTTTTGTGTTAAAGTTTATCTATGAAAGATGCTGTGAAATATATAGTCGGGATTGATGAAGTGGGACGTGGACCGCTCGCAGGACCAGTTACTGTGGGAGTTGTTGCGTGCGAAGTGGTTATGTATAGGAAGCTCAAATTAAGTCGTATTTTGCCCAGTGTAGGTAAAGACAGCAAGAAATTGAAAGCGAGTGAAAGAGAGAAATATGTTCAAGTTTTGAAGATGCTTTCTCAAGAAGAAAAAATTTTCTACTCAATTATTCATGTTTCCAATACTATAATAGACACTAAAGGGCTTTCTTTCGCTATCCGCAAAGCGATACAAAATGGTTTAGAAAAGTTAAAAATTGACCCAATTCAGTGTGGAGTTTTTCTCGATGGGGGACTCAAAGCTCCAGTAGAATTTACACAACAGAAAACAATCATAAAAGGTGACGAGAAGGAGAAAATCATTGCGTGGGCATCGATTCTGGCGAAAGTTTCTCGAGATTCACTCATGCTTAAAGCGAGTAAAAAATTTCCAGAATACGGATTCGAAGTTCATAAGGGATATGGGACTGTTAAGCACAGAATGAATATCAAATCTTTCGGTGCATCTTCATTTCATAGACAGAGTTTTTGTAAGAATATATACAAGTTGCCTTTTTAAGAGAAATAGTGTAATCTGATAGGCACTATGGTAGTACGAATGCGACACACAAAGTCACAGCGAAACAGCACACGGTCTCATCACCGGCTCTTTAACCCTGCGGTAACTATCGACAAAGATACTCAGGTTCCACAGCTCCGTCACCGAGCATCTCTTGTAACAGGAATGTATAAGGGGCGAAAAGTGATTGATATCCAAAAGAAACTCGAAAAGAAAATCAAAAAGAATCAATCTTCAAAAGAAGGAAGATAAAAGCAGTCCTGTCGTCCATTATCTCAGCAGAGATGCGCAGGTTTGGCGAGAGGAACCATGACTCGTATGTTCGTAGAGGAATCGGCCACCGTCGATCCCATTTTACAAATCCTCGCTAAAAGCAGGCGAGGAATTTCTCGAATAAACATAACTTCGAAAGAAACTATTTTTTTGAAATTTGAGTTATACACAGTATTTTTTATTGATTAAAATAAGAGCAGTGCTAGAATGTATGTACTAGTCCTTTTATGGCAAACAGGCACCTTTCCAGATCCATAGTTTTACAATCTCTCTTTGAATGGGATTTTAATCATATGAGTGCTGATATAGCACGAGAAATTTTCGTCCGAAATACTGAGGAGTTTGCTCCGGGTATGGGAGATTTTTCTTTTATGGAAACACTGCTCACTGGCGTGCTCGATAAACAAAAAGATATCGATATAATTATAGAAAAAGCTGCTCCTGACTGGCCAATTGACAAGATCAGTGTCATGGATCGAAATATTCTTCGTGTTGGATTGTTTGAACTTCTATTTGCTGACCGTTCTCAGGTTCCACCTAAAGTTGCGATCAACGAAGCTATTGAGTTGTCTAAAACATTTGGAGGTGAGACTTCTAGTAAGTTTATAAATGGCGTGCTTGGTGCCGTGTATAAAGAGCTTGGAGAGCCTGGCAAAGATGAAACTTCTAAAGACAAGAAAAACCACATGGGTAATGCACCGGTTCCCGTAGAATATCTTGCGGGCGCAGTGGTGTATGCACGAGATGGTGAAGATGTATATCTTGCTCTTGTGCATGATGTATTTGGTCGTTGGACTCTATCTAAGGGGCATATAGAGGGTAAGGATCCGTCTGCTGAGATTAAGCGTGTCATACAAGAGGAAATCTCTCTTGATGTAGACGTGAAGGAGATGCTTGGACAGAACGAGTATGTTACGTATCATCCAGAGAAAGGTAAGATAAAAAAGAATGTCACATACTTTCTTGTTGAGTCTCCCTATGTGGATGTGAAGCTTGTAAACTCTGGCGGACTCGATGATGCCAAGTGGTTTAAGATGGGTGATATACTTGACTTGAATTTCTATAATGATATATTGCCGCTAGTGACAAAAGCGATAAATACACTGTTGAAGAAGTAGTTTGTATAATTGTGGGGCATATCAAACAGACTTATTCGTCACCACGACTGTTCCGTCGTCAGAATAAATCGTTACTACGATTTTTCTTCGCACCCCTTACTTCACGTAGTCCGTGATGCGCCGGAACAGTGGTGGATTCAAAAAAGTCTGTTTCCGTGGTATTGTCGATTTCGAACAGACTAAAAAAGATCTTATTGAATAAGAGGGAACAAGAGGGTAGAAAATTAATTTTATGACTATAGATTTTGAACAATTTGAACAGAAAGCAGGGCTGGACTTCAAGGATAAGGACTTATTAAAACAGGCCTTTGTTCATCGTTCGTATATAAACGAAAACAAGAACTCTGGACTCTCTCACAACGAGCGTCTAGAGTTCCTCGGCGACGCAGTACTCGAGCTTGTCATTACTGACTTTTTATACAAAAAATATCCAAACAAGCCAGAAGGTGAGTTGACGTCGTATCGTTCAGCGCTTGTAAATGCAGATACGTGCGCGAGTATTGCAACAAGTCTTTCTGTTAACGACTTTCTCCTTCTTTCAAAAGGTGAAAGTAAAGATATGGGTCGCGCAAGGCAGTATATTCTTGCTAATGCACTCGAAGCTATCATCGGAGCAATATATCTAGATCGTGGATACAATAGCGCTCAGAATTTTATAGAACAAACATTTACTCCACTTATAGATAGTATCATTTCAGACAAAACTTTCATTGATGCAAAGTCTCTATTTCAAGAGAAGGCACAGGAATATGAAAGTATTACGCCCTCATACAGAACAGTAAAAGAAGTCGGTCCAGATCATGGAAAGCAGTTTACTGTCGGTGTGTATTTGGGTAAGGACTTGCTTGCAACAGGTGAAGGACTTTCGAAACAAGATGCGGAACAGGCAGCAGCACGGAAAGCCCTTGAGATACGTGCATGGGAATAGTAATCCAAGTCTTTTATATATAAATCGAAAATTCGAATTTTACAATTTTTTGATATACTATTCATACTATGTATCTTAAATCGATTGAACTTTCGGGCTTTAAATCCTTTGCAAAAAAGAGCGAACTCACTTTCTCCTCTCCTGTGTCAGCTATCGTAGGGCCAAATGGTTCGGGTAAAAGTAATATTGCCGAGGCTTTTCGGTTTGTACTTGGGGAGCAATCCATTAAGTCTCTTCGTGGTAAAAAAGGTGAAGATCTTATTTTCAACGGAGCAGGTGATCTACCCAGAGCTAACCGCGCGAGTGTTAAAGTGGTTTTTGATAATAGTAAGAAGTTGCTCCCTGTTGATTTTGATGAGGTTACTATTGAGCGTGTGGTGCATCGAGACTCTGTTAATGAGTATCTTGTAAATGGATCACAAGTGCGATTGAAAGACATCATAGAGCTTTTGTCATCGGCCCACATTGGCAGTTCGGGACACCACATCATATCCCAAGGTGAGGCTGACAGGATTCTTAATGCAACAATCAAGGAACGTAAGTCTATGATTGAGGATGCATTAGGTCTCAAAATGTATCAATATAAAAAACAGGAAAGTGAACGAAAACTTGTGAAGACTCGAGAAAATATTGCTCAAGTAGAGTCTTTGCGGAGAGAAATTACACCCCATATTCGGTTTCTCAAAAAACAAGTGGAAAAAGTAGAAAAGTCCCGAGAAATGAAAAAGGAACTCGAAGATTTGGCATTTGAATATTTAAACCGTGAACAGGAATATATTACACGTACCAAAGCACACCAATTGTCCGGGCGGACACCACTGCAGAACGCACTTCTCAAGCTTGATATAGAACTTGCTGATGCCAAAACTGTGCTTGAAGCAAGTAGTCATAGGGATGCGACATCTGAGGAGCTCATGTCTCTTGAGAAAAGTTTGCATGAGGTTCGTGAACAAAAAGATACTTTGTTTCGTGATTTTGGTCGTCTGGACGGAGAAATTTCCTCTCTTTTGCGAATGGTGAAAAAACAAGAAGAGGTAGCAGAGTCATATACACACAAAATGGTTACTCTTGTGTCTGTGGAGTCTCTGTCAAAAGAGATTGAGGAGAAGGTATCGTATCTTAAAACAAGTATTGAGGCTCGACTTAATGTGGACGAGGTTTTTTCTATTCTCGATCAAATTTCTACATTGTTTAGACAGTACATAGAGCACAATAAGGATTTTGTTGATATGTCTCTTCTTGAGGGAGTAAACAAAGACATCGATATTTTGAAACATTCTAAAATAGAAATAGAAAATAAACTAGAAGATGTCAAAAAGCGTGAAGCAGATTTCTCACATCAATATGCAATACTTAAAAATAATATAGAAAAAGAAAAGGATTCAAATCGTGATACAGAGAAGGCGGTATTTCGTATCATGGCAGAAGAACAGGAAGTGAGGTCTAAAATACATTCTCTTGAAACGGAGGAAGAGATGCTCCGGCTTGTAACAGAGGACTTTAAACGTGAGCGAACAGAGCTCGGTATGCTTATTGGGACACACATGCTTAAGTTTGAGCACCTCGTGTGTGATTATACAGAAGATCGGAGCGCTCAGGATTCTCGCCGAAGAACAATAGAGAAAATTAAAATACGACTCGAGGAGAGTGGTGGTATCGGAGGAGAAGACGTCCTCAAAGAATACACTGAGGCGAGTGAGCGTGATACTTTTTTTATCAAAGAACTGGCAGACCTTGAGGCGTCCGCAGTCTCTCTCACTGTACTCATTGCTGATCTCGATTCTCGACTTTCGACTGAATTTAAAACAGGTGTTGATAAAATAAACAAACAATTCAAAGAATATTTTTCTCTTATGTTTGGCGGAGGAGAAGCGCACCTCTCTGTTATACAAGAATCAAAAAGAAAGAAAAAGGACACTGATGATTTGCTCATGTCTCTTGATAGTGTAGAAATACCTGATGATTCTGTGGGTGAAGAAGGTATCGACATCGAAGTGAATTTACCGAAAAAGAAAGTGAAGGGTCTCATTATGCTCTCTGGTGGTGAGCGTGCACTTACATCTATAGCACTTCTCTTTGCAATTTCTCAGGTAAATCCGCCCCCATTTATTATTCTCGATGAAACAGATGCGGCACTTGATGAAGCAAACTCAAAAAAGTATGCAGATATGATAGAAAATCTTTCAAAGTATTCCCAGCTTATTGTTATCACACATAACCGCGAGAGTATGTCTCGTGCAGGAATACTATACGGGGTGACTATGGGTATGGGTGGAGGATCGAAGTTGTTGTCTATTCAGTTTGAGGAAGCACTGGTGGTAGCGAAATAGAACTTGCTTTAATTTAAAAATATGAGAATTGTATGTCAAAGACGGTCTTTGACATACAATTCTTGTCACCATACCCTAAATATGGCTCTGCAAATTTTCCCATTTCATGCACTACCTCGGCGAAAGTGTAAAAGCCTTGAATTCAGTTAGAGTTTTACACTATAAGTCCGTAGTCTAAAACACGCCTTTCGAGGTCTGCAGAAACTACTTTGAATTTTATAGTATCGCCAAGAGTAAATGTTTTCCCAGTATTCTGTCCCTTCAAACTGTAATTTTTCTCATCGAGTGAATAGAAATCGTCTCCAATGTCTCGTATTTTAACCATACCTTCACATTTAGTTTCTTTCTCTTCTATGTAGATACCCCATTCGGTCACACCAGTGATCACTCCATCGAAGCCTTCTCCTATATGCCCCATCATGTATTCAACTTGTTTGTATTTGATACTCATGCGTTCAGCGTCTGATGCGCGCTTTTCATTCTCTGAAGATTCAAGACAAATTCGCTCGTATTTTTCGAACTCATTTTGTTCGATTTTGCCACCATTGAGTTCTCGTTCGAGAAATCTGTGTACCATAAGGTCAGGGTAGCGACGAATAGGCGAAGTAAAGTGGGTATAGTAAGTAAAGGCCAAACCGAAATGTCCAATATTTTTCGTTGAGTATACCGCTTTGGCCATACTGCGGATTGTTGCTGTTTTGATAAGATCTTCGTTTTTTGTACCTTCTACTTCTTTAAGGAGTGCGTTAATATCTTGCGATGTGACTTCTCCATCTTTATTTTTTAATTCAAAACCAAGCGCCTTAAGAAATACTGCAAGATTTTGGATACGTTCTTTGTCTGGTTTGCCGTGAATACGGTACACTGATTGAGAGCCTTTCTTTCGAACATCTTCGTTCTGTGACATGAAAATAAACTTAGCTACAGCACGGTTGGCAAGGAGCATGTATTCCTCAACAAGTTTATGAGTTTCGAGTCGCTGTTTTTTGTATACACGAATTGGCTTGCCTTTTTCATCAAGTATAAACTTTACTTCTTCTGTTTCGAAGTTGATTGCCCCATTTCCAAACTTCTTTTTCTCTAGATTTTTTGCGATTCTTTGGAGTGTTCGTAATTCCTCTTGGTATGGACCGTCTTGTTTCCCATCTATTACTTCCTGTGCATCTTCATATGTAAAACGTCTGTCACTATGAATGACTGTTCGTCCAAACCATTCATCATGAACTTCACCTTGTGCATTGATAGTGAAGACCGCAGAAAATGTGTACTTATCTTCGTGTGGGTTCAGTGAACAGAGATCGTTTGAAAGTACCTCTGGTAACATGGGGATTGTACGATCAACAAGATACACGGATAATCCACGCTTTTCTGACTCTCCATCCAACTCACTACTTGGCGTAACGAAATACGATACATCGGCAATGTGTACACCGATCTCGTACATGTTGTTGCCAAGATCTTTAAATGAGATGGCGTCGTCAAAGTCTTTGGCATCTGCAGGGTCAATAGTGACTGTGATTGTGCCTCGCATGTCGCGCCGAGTGGCGATTTCTGCTTGCATGTGATCCTTGTAAGATTTTTTGATATGTTCTGCCTCAGCTTCTACAGCAAGAGGGAATTCTACTCGGAATCCTTTTTCAAGCACAATTGCTTCCATTTCGGTATTGTTTTCTCCTGATTGTCCGATGATTTTGAGCACATCACCGATGAGTCCCATTTCGCTCTTTTCCCAGTTGATATCGATAAGCACTTTTGTACCTTGGGGAATTTTAGCATCCTCTTTGGTTGTAAGGAAAATATCAACGTACATGCGTTTGTCATCTGGCACAACGTATACTTTCTCTCCTTCGTGAGTAACTGTTCCCACGTACTCACTTTTGCTTCGAGTGATAACTTTAAGTACTTTACCTTGTTCGCGATTTCTTACCTTTTCTCCAGTTTGCTCTACTTCGACGATATCTCCATGGAATGCCTTGTTCACAAACTCTGGTTGAATCTCGATACTGTCACTTCTATCCTTGTTTGCAGGGTCAATATCAAAAAAACCAACTCCCTTGGAGTTAATACTGATAGAACCTGTGTATGTTTTTTCCTTCATGTGGTGAGTATATCATAAAATCCCAGTTCAGATATATTTTTATGTCACCGGAATAATTCCTTGCTAGCGTGACCTGATGAGTACACCATGCCCAAGTGTTCTGTCTTCGCCCTCATGCCTTCACTCATTTCGGGATGTGACATAAAAATATATCTTAATTGGGATTTCGGGGAATGGTGAAAAATGGGAAGAGTGTGACTTATTTTTACCTTCTTAGTGTAACTATTTTTGATCCGACTTTTAGAAACTCATTTTAAAACAATTTCCGAAAAACCTAAATTTTAAGCCATTTTTTACATATTGAAAAATTATTTTGATTTTTCTTCACATTTTTATTGACAGAACTTGTGGGTCTGCTATAGTTATTCCAGAAAAAGACATGCCACCGATATGGCTCCGGCTATATCGGTGGCGGTCAACCTGAAAGGAGAAAAAAATGCGTATCTCCCCGTAAAGCGACCACCAAACACACCCGTTTGCC
>Ga0163155_10002178_pt1 | contig 22284 bp, 39 predicted proteins | sample OliLakLV19SP4G1_FD_148611 | JGI IMG/M metagenome (GOLD analysis project Ga0163155, IMG submission 148611) | Freshwater microbial mat bacterial communities from Lake Vanda, McMurdo Dry Valleys, Antarctica - Oligotrophic Lake LV.19.SP4.G1 | ecosystem: Environmental > Aquatic > Freshwater > Lake >... | reverse complement strand
GACAAACAATTTGAGGTTAGAAAACAGCCATAGGGGTGGAAGATGACGAGCGGCGGCGACAGGGTAGCAAACGGCGAAGATAGCTTTCCACAGGACGGATTGCCGAGCCGACCTGTGCGTTTTTCGGTTGAGGAAAACGCATTCTGGACAGTATTGATGGATCAGATTCCTAATGAGTTGCTGCGGCGCGTTGACTCGCATCAGTTGGCTACGCTTTGCGAATGCATGGCGGTTCGAGAAGTACTGTACGCAAAAGTAAAAGCAGATCTTTTAGATAAGACATTATTCAGCCACTACATGCGGACGGTGCAACAGATACAGCGGCTTAGTCCTGTGTTCGGCCTTGGTCCAATTGATAGACGCAGGATGAAATTACAGAAGACAGAAGAACATGACGATGCAGAGGAATGGACAGATTGATAAGTGACACGTACGCGCAGCAGTTGAGCGAATATATCGACGGCGTTTTATCTGGACGCTTGATCGTTTCGCGGTCCGTACATTGTTCGGTTCAAAGGCATGTATCGGATATGGCTAAACAATCAACGGCTACATTTCCGTATCACTTCAGCCCCTCGCTGGCAGCTAAGACGTGTAGGTTTTTTCCTGGAGTGTTGCGTCATTCGATTGGTCGTTACGCTGGAATGCCGTTTGAGTTGTCTGATTTTCAAGTGTTCTGCAAGTCGATGATATTCGGCTGGCTGCGCGACTGTGATGATACTCGGAGGTTCCGAAAGACGTATCGAAGCTATGCAAGAAAGAATGGCAAAAGTACTGACATTGCAGGTGAATCGATATATATGGCTGGTTTCGATCGCAATCCAATTCGCGGAATTATGGAGCCAGTGGCGCAAGTAGTAATGGCAGCCACTAAGAGGGATCAGGTTGATAAAATACTATTCGCAGAAGCAAAACGAATGCGCGAAAAGTCTCCATCAATTGCCAAGCGGTCGAAGTTTGTACGAAAGGAAATTCGGTTTTACGGCAACGATGGCGAGATCATTACAACTGGCAGCGATAAACCTTATGACGGTCTGAATCCGCATTGCGTCAATCTCGATGAGTTACACGCATGGAAGGAACATCATCGCGAGTTTTACGACACGATGATGACAGGCAGCGGATTCCGAGATCAACCTTTAATTAACGTAATAACGACAGCAGGTGACGACAAGTCGCATCTATGGAAGGAAGTCTATACCTATGCAAAAGCAGTGGTCGCTGGCGAAATTCAAGATGAAACCTACTTCGCGTTTATTGCCGAACTGGACGAATACGACGATCCTTTTGATGAGCAGATGTGGGTCAAAGCGAATCCCAACATCGGAGTATCGATCAGCCTGGACTACTTGCGCCAACAAGCGACCGAAGCGAAGGCGTCGAAGATCAATACAAATAGATTCACACGATACCATGGCAATCGCATAGTCACATCGATTGAGCAAGCATTCGACATGGACGAATGGGATGCTTGCAAGGGTGAGTTGTCTGATTGGTCTGAAGCTGATTGTGTTTGTGCGGGCTTTGACCTCGGCGGGTACGATGACTTATCCTCTCCTGCAATGTGCGCTCGGTTTCTGCTGGACGACACAGGCGAGAAGCCAGTGCACCGATATGAAGTGCGATCAAGGGCATTCATTAGCGATAAGACGCTGCGGGATCTGACTAAGCAGCCTTTTTACGATTGGATCTACAAAGGTCTGCTGACCGTCAGTAGGCATCCTACTGCCGACCTGCGCGAATCAATAATTGAGGATTCGGAAACATACTCTGTGCAAAAAGTTGCATTCGATCCGAGCAACGCGCGTGGAACTTCGGAAGAACTATCGCAGGCTGGATTGATTGCGGCTTCCATGGGGCAGAATTGCACAAATTTTAATGAACCAATTCACGATTTAATGGCAGCGATTCGCGAGGGGCGATTTACTCACGATGGCAATCCATTACTTAGGTGGTGTGTATCAAATGCAGTATTGATACGAGACCGACAAGATAGATGGATGTTCGATAAACGAGACTCATCTGATAAGATTGACGCTGCCGTAGCTATGACAATGGCATTTCGCCTCGCGACACTTGAGCCAGTGCGTTCTAAAGGACGACTATACCTATGATAAACGTACTTGCTGATTTGACCGGTGGCTGGCTGTCCAGGCTGCTTGGTGGTGCTTGGTCTGATGATGGTGATGCGTACTATGAGAAGCGAATTAGCAGCGAAAAGGCGTTGTCTTACGCTCCTATTTGGCACGGTGTGAATAAGATCAGCGGCCACATTGGACAGCTTCCGATATGCGTCTACAAGCGGCTACCAAAAGGCAGCGAGCGAGACCGCGATCATAATCTCCACAAGCTGATGCGTCGGCCTAACGCATATCAAACTCCAATCGTTTTCAAAGAGTTGTTGGCGACTCATTGTCTACTGGATGGCAACGGTAGGGCTGCGATCGTAAGGCGTGGAGGTCTTGCAGTTGAGTTAATTCCACTGCTACCTGATTGCAGTGTCACGACGATGATCGACGGAATCAAGATACATGGTTCGCGGCCAAGTGAAGATGATAGATTGCGTCTGTTTTTCCCTTCAATTGATGGCAAGAAAGACGGCCTGATTCAGCTCAACGATGCGGATGTAATGCACATTCCTGGTTTGTCGCTGGACGGCATAAATGGATTAGCACTGCGGAAAATTGCACAGCGTAACTTAGGTGCATCGATCTCGACGGAAACGCGGCTAGCCAAGCAGCTCGACAAGGGCTTTGGCGGTTCTCTAATGCTGCAAGCTGGGCCGAATACATTCCGAGGCGAGAAGGACGCGCAGGAATTCATGACAGCCTTTGAGGAGCGGCACTATGGCAAGGAGAAAGCGGGTTTGCCTGGACTGCTACGCGATGGCATGACTGCCAACGTGCTTGGTTCGACGAATAAAGACGCGGAAATGCTTGAGAACCGCAAGTTTCAACGTCAAGACGCGGCTTTGTATCTCGGCCTAGAGTCTATTTTAGGTGACGATACTAGTGTCAGTTACAATTCACTCGAGCAGAAAAGCCTTGCGTATTTAATGAATTGTTTGAATAAATTATTGAAGCGATGGGAGGAAGAACTCGAATATAAGCTGTTACCTCGCAGAGAATTCGACGCTGAATCCTACTTTGTGCGGTTCAACACGGCCGCATTGCTGAAATCAGACTTCCAAACTTCTATTACATCACTTGCCGGTGCGATCGCGGCTACTATCATGAGTCCGAACGAAGCTCGAGATAAACTCGATATGAATCCATACGATGGTGGCGACGAGTTCCGCAACCCTGCTATCACTCCAGGTGCTGCCGCATTACCTGCGACAAAAGCACCGCCGGCTGACGGAAACGCTACGCAAATTGCACGTAGAGCCATAGATTCGCGGCTCAAGCAGATGATTTCAACGGAAGCTAAGCGAGTTTGCGAAGGCGCATCGCAAGCGACTTCCAAGGGAAAGAATTTCCTGCAATGGATTGATTCTTTTTACGATACAAATTGGCTTCCTAAATTAGCTGATACGATCGAAGAACTAGGTATCGATCGCGACGAAGCGACATCGCACTGTACTGAGTCGAGAGCGCGTATACTTGAGGTTTGCGACTATTCCACTACCGAAAACCTTGCTGAAAACGTGGCGAAGTGCGTTTCAAGCTGGTCCAATCGTGCTAATTCAATAGGAGTTAAAAATGTTCTCGTTTAATTTAGACACCTCAGAGATTTTAATTTACGACGAAATCGGTCCAGGATGGTGGGGACTGATTGACGGTGCGTCCGTGATCGGGGCGCTCGCGCAGATGCGAGACAAACACGTAACTGTGCGGTTGAACACGCCTGGCGGATCGGTCGATGAAGGCATTGCCATCTACAACGCGATGAAAAGCCATCCAGGAGGCGTAACAACGATAGTTGACTCGCTTGCTGCGTCGATGGGTAGCTATCTTCTGCAAGCTGGTACGACGCGGCTGGTGGCTCCTAATTCGATGACGATGATTCACGATCCGTGGTCAATCAGTCTTGGCAATGCTACGCAACTGCGGAAAGATGCTGACGTGCTTGATAAGTACGCGCAGAGAATGATTCCGGATTACGCAGCAAGAAGCGGTCGGACGGTTGATGAGATCAAGACCATCATGTTGAACGAGTCGTGGTACGTTGGCCAGGAAGCAGTTGACGCAGGTTTTGCTGATGGGCTAGCGACAATGGATGGTGCAGCAATTGAGCCGGTGGTGGCAGGCCTGCGTCACATCGCACGCAATGTACCGGCTAGCCTGATCCAGAATCGCGAAATCAAAGCAGGAGATCGGACACCATTTCCAAAGCGCGAGGCGGCTAAGTTTTCAAATTTGAGAATGACGATAGCTGAGGCGAGAAGTATGATTGCGAGAATTCCAAGTAACTAAACACATCGGAGCGAAACGATGGAAAAATCAGAGCTAGAAGCGGCTGTTGCGGCTATTCCGTACTGGTATCATCGCATTGAATTGCCATATGGAATAACGACGCCTGGATGGGCACCAATTAGCGTCGGGGCCTATCACATTCCAGATAATCTAACTGGAAAGACTGTGCTTGACGTTGGCGCATGGGATGGATTCTGGACCTTTGAGGCGATCAAGCGTGGTGCCGATCATGTTTATGCAGTTGATGATTTTTCGGACACTTGCGGGAAGATAACCAATGCCGACCGTGACAATGAGTGGCAAACATTTGATCTATGTGCGGATGCATTAGGTTATCGAAATAAATGCACTCGAATTGAACGTGGCGTTGAATATATTTCAGGACATGAGGGCGGGCGGTACGATTGCATTTTCCTTTTTGGTGTTTTGTATCATTTACAAAACCCATTCAAGGCACTTCGGGATCTTTTCGAATTAACGCGACGAGGAGGAACAATTCACATTGAGACGGCAATCCTGGACAATATGAAGTCGGCCTATTCGGATAAAGTCTATGACGGCAGTGAAATGGTAGCTGAGTTTTACCCAGGGGAAGAGTACGGAATGAACCGCAGCAACTGGTGGGTAGCCACGATAAAGTGCTGGGCGTCGATGGTGCAAGCGGCTGGATTCAAAGATATTGAGTATTGGAAATTGACGGATAAACCTAAATCCTTAGGTGAGTGTCGAGGATTTATTCGCGCAACTGCTTGACATTACGACAATAGTTTGCTTATATTCAATGGCACGCGGAAGAAATATCTGCAAATAACAAATCGATTCGCTCAACCGTCAGACTCTTAAGCAGCACGGCCAAGCAACGAGGAACATTAGTTTTCACGTTCGCAGGCCAAGCTGCTTTTTTCGTATCTGGCCTGCTCACTAAAGAGAGGCCAGACAATGAGAACTGCAAGTCAGATTAACGAAACGATCGGCGAATATCGCGACGAATTGGATGCGATTGTAGCCGTCAGCGAGCGCGAAGAACGCGAAATGAGCCCGGAGGAAACCGTTCGAGTAACGGACCTTGCGGAAAAGCTCATTCCTAATTGCCAAGCGCAACTCAAAACTGCGATCAAGGTGGAACACGAACGCAACCAGCGAGCATCGGCACGCATCGATGCTGAGATTGCGGATCAGCAAAAAGAGCGTGGTGAGATCGTCGCGAGAGAAGCAAGTAACTATCGCTTTTCCGCGATCAAGGTTCCGGCCAAAGCGAAAATGCACAGCGAATTGAAGGCATTCAAGGGCGAAGATGCGGAGCGCAACGCATACATCGCTGGCAATGTGATTCTCGCTAAGGTGTTCGGCAATTCGGCAGCAATTCATTTCTGCCGCAACCACGGATTGCTTGACGTCTCTGCTGCGATGAGTACCAGCGACAACAGTAAGGGTGGCTTCATGGTGCCTGAGGAAATGCAGACCGCTATGATTCGCTTGCGAGAGGAAAGGGGTGTCTTCCCGCAGTTCGCGAACAGGGTTCCGATGGGCGCTGACATCATACGAGTTCCTCGGTTGCTGACTGACGTTGTTGCCTATTGGGTCGGCGAAGCGAATTCCTCCAACACTGGAGAAATCACTGCCAGCGATCCTGTAATCGGCGAAGCTGAATTGATGGCTCGCAAGTTGGCGGCGCTCACTCGAATATCTTCCGAACTTGATGAGGATGCGGTTATCGATATCGGTGACATGCTCACTATGTCGATGGCTTACTCGATGGCCGACAAGATTGACGACGCTGCATTCAACGGTGACGGAACATCGACGTATGGTGGCATACTTGGTTTGAAAAACGCGCTTGCATCAGGCGCTATTCAAGACGCACTGGCTGGCAACGTGGGTGCATCTACTCTTGATTTTGCCGACTTCGAGGCTGCACTTGGATTGTATCCACAGTACGCTGCGGCATCACCACGTTGGTTCATGCATTCGGCTGTCTATTACGCTAGTGCGTATCGGCTAATGAATGCTGCGGGCGGGAACAGCAACGTAACGCTTTCAAACGGTGTTATGCAACCTATGTTCCTCGGATATCCGGTTTCATTTGTGCAGGTTATGCCAAGCACAAGTGGCACTTTAATTTCGACCATTCTGGCCTACTTCGGTGACCTTCGCTTGTCTTCAAGTTACGGAACTCGCCGCAGCGTTAGAACCGAAATTGCCACTGAGCGCTACTTTGAGTTTGACCAGATCGGCGTAAAAACGACCGAACGCATCGCGATCAACAACCACGAGCGCGGCGAGACTATTCGGAACCGTCCAATCATTGCGCTGAAGTCGGCTGCATCCTAGTCCACTGTTCGCTCCGGTGGGTTCGTGCCGGTTAGTCTTCGGATTGACCGGCACACCTTTAACATTATTCAAATCGAAATAGAGAGATACACAAAATGAAAATCGGACAATTAGGAACTGATAGCGTTATCCTCGCACCAATTACGGCGGCAACGACAGCTCGAACCTCAAGCAATTTGGATTGTGCGGGAGCAAATTATGCTGTTCTTCGCGTCATCCTCGGCGTGGAAGTGAATACGAATTCCACTAACGTAGCGATCGTTGTCAAGGAATCTGACGACACGACTGCGAGTAACTTTGCGACATTCAACGCATCGTTTAACCGGACGCTGGACAACACTGCGGCGATGGTTGGTACGACGATGATCGACATGGAAGGCCGCAAGCGTTATTTGAACGTAACTGTCACACCTGACACCACGACTAACGGTGCTGTTGGAACGATAGTTCAAGCGACAGTTTACAAGAATGTCATATCGGAATCAGCGACGATGCTCGGAGCTGATGTCAAAGTAGGATAAAAAACCATCCGGAGCGAAACAGATGGAACAAAGCAAATTGATTAAGATTTCGGCCAGTATATATCGGCTTGTAAAAAGCTTAGCAACGCGATTTATTCTAACCCAGCGACAAGGGTCGGAATTAATTAAGATTGCGGCGATCATGACCGCACCAAGGCATGAGATCACTTACGCAAGAAATAAAATTGAGGCAGTGCTGAAGGAATTGCAGATTCCTCTGACTGTTTCACTTGGTGTTTTTTACGGTCAGTGCATGCAGATAATGCTCGAGCAGTTAGTTGAGTCTGATTGTCAGTACGCTGTAACAATCGATTTTGATTCGCTGTTCACTGCAAAACAATTGACTCGGTTGATTGCGCTAGTTGTTGAACACGATCACATCGACGCAATCGCACCGATGCAGGTACGAAGAGGCAAGTTAGCCATGCTTGGCACGTCACCACTGGGCGTGCAGGTAGGTGATGCAAAGCAGATTCAATGGGATGGTTCGCCGCTACTCGGTACGACGGCACACTTTGGTTTGACTGTCCTGGATCTTAAAAAGTTGAAGGGCGTTCCGAAGCCATGGTTTCACGCGACGCCTGACGAAAACGGAAGCTGGGGACCGAACAAGATTGATGACGATGTATCGTTTTGGATGGCCTGGAAGAAGGCGGGCAACTCAGTCTATTTCGATCCAGCAACGAGAATTGGACACCTCGAGGAAATGGTTGCGATTCACGATGAGCGGATGAATGCAAGGCATATTTATCCAAGCGACTGGGAGGAACAAAATGCGAGTTGAATTGTTAGTGCATTGGAATGGCTTTCGTCCAGGTCACGTATTTACTTTAATGTCGGACGGTGTTGCAAATCTATTGATTTCCAGAAAGGTCGCTAAAGATGTCGGGAGTATCAGTCAGCAGGCCGACAGTAGTAACCGGGCCGACAATCGAGCCGCTGACGAGAGCGCAAGCAGCGAAGCAGTGCGAACTGAGCCCGACGGACACCTCACACGACGACCACCTCAACGAACTGATCCAGGCGGCAAGGGAACAGTGGGAAAAAGACACTGACTCTACATGCCTGACGCAAACATTATCGGTGACGGTCGGATTCCCTAACGACGATGAAATTGACCTACCATCGAGACCTATTCAGTCAATCACATCGATTACTTATTACGACTCGACAAATACGCAGCAGACTCTACTGAGTTCCATTTATGGGCTTGATGCGCCGAGTCGATCAGTGCGGCTCAAGTACCTACAGTTCTGGCCATCGACGCTTTCGAGATGGGACGCGATGACCATAACTTACGTGGCTGGTTATTCGAGCGCGGCAGCGGTTCCTGCGTACCACAAGCAAGCGATGAAGCTACTGGTCGGCCATAACTTTCTGAATCGCGACATGCTGCTAAGTGATAACATGCAAACATGGAGGGCTTATGAAAATTTGGTTGCGAGAACACTGAGGCCAACTTATCCATGACTTGGCGACCGGGCAGAGGATTCCGATTGGGTGCGATGCGCGAGCGCGTAGAGGTTCAGTCGTTGACGATTGCTGTATCTTCTGCGGGCGATCGCACAGAGACATGGGCAGCGTTATGGGCCAATGAACCAGCGAGCTACGATCCTATTTCAGGTGGAGAAACACTTCGCGGCAGACAAGTTGACGCAGGAGTAAATGCAATTTTCACAGTTCACTTTCGCGACGGATATTTAACTACGCAGAGGCTCCTTTACGGCTCGACAACATACGGAATTTTGTACGTCAATCCTGTTGATGGCGGAAGACGATTCATCGAACTGCACTGTACTGCAAGTGGCTAATAAACTCGACGTAAAAATGCAATTGCCAACGGATGCGGAATTAGAACGCATGTTCAACATGGTGCCAAAATTGGAGCGTTGGCAGGTGGGTGATGCCGTAATCAAAGCAGGTACGCAGCCAATCGTAACACGAGCTAGGGCGCTGGCTCCTAGATCCAGCAAAACAGGTTCAGCAAAAAAACGCATCAAGAATCAAGTCAACTCGGCTAATTGGAATATTCCACTTTGGAAAACAATCAAGCGTGTGGTGCGGAAATATCAAAAGGGAACGCTTGGTGTGGTTGGTCCAGAATGGCCAGCAGGCAATAAGGCTTATTTCAACACGAGTCCGAAAGGTCGTAGGCAAGTACTGTGGGGCCTTCGCACAGGAAAAGTAGTCTCACAAATACGCAATTGGATAGTACAGGCATTCGATGAAACGAGATCGGAGCAACTAAGCAATATGAAAGCAACGCTCAGTACAAAAATCGATCAGGTAATGAAAGACAATTGATGGCAGCAGACGTAATCAAATCCGTGCGAATGTATCTGCTAAATAAGACGGCAATAACCGATTTAGTTGGGCAACGCATTGAGGTTAAGCGGCTGCGGCAAAACGCTGTGATACCGGCTGTGACTATGAGGATACTCTCGGAGTCATACGATCACGCACTAGACGGATTGGCTGGAATTGTATCTACAAGGATTCAATTAGAGTGCTTCGCAGCGACGGCTGAGTCGTGCCGTAGTGTGGCGGATTCCATAATTTGGTGCGGTATAGATACACTCAAAGGTCTTTATGCGAGCTTGCAAATTCGGAGCGTGATGTTGGAAGATGGTCGGCGAGAATATGAGGATGAGGACAGCGACGGCGGCGACCTACAGCGACACGTATGCTCATTCGATTTAATGGTTCATTGGCTTCGGACTTAGGAGATAGAAAATGCCTCTAGTTGGAGATACCGGCAACGGTGCGACATTTACATTGACGACGCAGACTGCTGCGGCTTCGATGAAGATCGAAAAGATTGGGATCGGTGAATTATCACTGGATATGCTGGACATTTCGACGCTTGGCACATCGACGATCATGGAGCGCATGCCTAGCGACCTGCAGAAAACCGGTGACATCACTGTCGATTTTGTCTACAGCCAATCGGCAACGGCTGTCACGATTACAGGTCTGGTCGATACAGCTACGATCACGTTTCCAATCGCACCGGCGCAGACAACGACCACCGGCGCTACGTTCGTTTGTAGCGGTGTTGTCACAAAGTTTAAGTTGCCAGATCTACAAAACGGCAATGTCATGAAGGGTCAGATTGTGTTCTCGCCTGACGGTGATACTGGGCCGGCTTACACACGTGGAGGCTAATTTTGAAACTCGAAGTACGCTGTGATGATTTCGTAATTACGAAGCCAACCCAGTTCGGACTAATCGAACGCTCGACAGGCCAGGATAAGGTCTACGTAAAAAACGAGACTGGAATCTGGAAGCATGTTGGCTACCTATCCCATGCGGTTTGGGTGTTCACTGGCCTGGTTGATTTTCCGCAGGAATTAGGCGTTGCGGTTGCGCAAGAATGCACCAAGATCAAGAAGCGTCCTATCCGCTTCGGTGGTGCGCCTGAGTCAATTGTTGAACTCGAAGAAGAAGAGGAAGACGACGAATGAGTCTAAGCGAAAAACTACGTAAGAAAAAAGTCCCGCAAGAAATCGTAACAATTGATGGAGAGCGATACAGCGTCAGAGGGTTGAGCTTAAACGACACGGCAAGCGTTCTGGCAAAATGCCGAAAGGGTAAAGACCAAAAGCTTGACGGTGACAAGTTTGACCGAACGCTACTGGCGTCTTGCGTGTGCGATCCAGATGACGCATCGACAGCAACTGCGGATGAATGGGGTGAAGCACCTCGCAGCGTAACTGGGCCGCTAATGGGTGTCGTCATGAACCTATGCGGATTAGATAAGGACGACGTGCAACGAGACCCAAAAGATTCAGACTCAACCGAGAGCTAAACTTCGCGCATAGGTTGAGTCAAAGACTTGGTGTCGAAGATCCAGAGCAATGGCTCGAGGAAGTGCCTGAGCGAGTATACAAAAATTGGGTTGCGCATTATCGCTGCGAGCCATTTGGCGGCGAGCGCGAGTTGCTGGCCAAAGTTGTGGCTCTGTTGTACACGATTGCAATGCAGCACACAGAATTTGATGCGGTGCAGAAGATGGTCGATGCGATTGTGCCGGGCCTAATGCCTAGCGATTGGATTGGTCAGCCAGTGCAAAAGGACGAAAGCAAGTCAATGGACGAAGTGGAACGCCAGATGGAAGCGAGGTACGGATAACGTGGCAACAACTATCAATTCGTACAGCGTAAGCCTTGGGCTCGATACTAGTGCGTATGTAACTGGTGGCGTGCTAGCGAGAAATGAAACCGCGAAGCTGAGGCGAGACATCGAAGCAGCGAGAACACCAGCAGAAAATTTTACTAGAGCGCAAGACAGGCTAACTGAGGCGCAGAAGAGGGGGGCTATAACCACATCAACATATTCGCGGCTACTTGCGGATAAGAAAAGCAAGCTTGATGCCGCAACTGGCTCGATGGATAAGCACAATGCATCAACGCAAACGCTAGCGGGTAGCATGAAGGGCTTAGTTGCTAGTTATGTCGGCGTCCAGGCAATCACAAAGTCAATTCGTCTTGCAATTGACGCTGAGCAAGCTGCCGCAGCGTTTGCAGTTCTCACGGGAAGCGTCAGCGATGCAAAAGCATTATTATTGGACGTTAGGGACTTTGCGAATAAGAGTCCAGTTTCTCTGGGTGGTGCTCAAGCTGCCGCCAAAATGATGCTGGCGTTTAATATCTCGGTAACTGATGTTGGCGCGAACCTTCGCATGCTCGGAGATATTTCAGGTGGTAATCAGCAGCGTTTCGATAGCTTGACGTTAGCGTTTTCGCAGTCGGCAGCGGCTGGTCGGTTGATGGGTCAAGACTTGCTGCAAATGGTCAACGCTGGATTTAATCCACTGCAAGAAATATCTGCGCGGACCGGCGAAAGTATGATCGATCTCAAGGCAAGAATGGAGGATGGAGGGATATCGACGGCGGAAGTGACGCTTGCATTTCTCGACGCATCATCCGCAGGAGGTCGGTTCGAGGGAATGTCAGATAAGCTAGCTGAGACTATGGGTGGCAAGCTCATGATTGCCATGGCAGATCTGGAACTTGCAATGACTCGAGTTGGCACTGCGATAGCACCACTAATTATTCAGCTAACCGACGGAATGGAGGAAGGCAAAAGCGTCATCGATGGTGTGGTATATACTGTTGAAAAACTAGCTAACGGCCTCGGTGCTGTAGTTGCTGTAGGTAAAGATATACGAGGTGGTGGCATAATCGGGATGCTATCAGGCGATGTCGATTTCAAGTTGCCAAGTTTGTTTAAATTGCTCGACGACATTGAAAAGCGAGACGCAGAACGTCAAGCTTTGCTAGATAATCCCCCTGAGATAGAGGGAGTGCTCACGGCAGAGGAACGCAAAGCAGATTTAATAAAGAAGCTTGACGAAGATAAGGAAAGTCGCGCGCTCGAAATGGAAAGCAAGATAGCGCACGAGCAGTACAAGCGATTTCAAAAAGAAGAGGATCGCCAGGAGGAATTGTCGATCAGGCAAATAAGCCGAGATATCGATGACGCAGCAAAAAAACGAAAGTTAGGCGAGCGAGAGCTTGAAGCCGCTGGTAAGAAAGCGATTATAGACGCTGATAAAATGCGTGACGATGTAGCAAAAGGACCTGGTTCAGGAATGGAGGTCGGATCAGCAGAGGCGGCGAAATACATGGCCGATCAAGTCAACGCTGCAATAGCCGACGCAGCTCCAACGCAAGGTGAAAAAGAAATAATCGCAAAGCAAGACGATCAAACAAAGGTGCTGAAAGATGTGCTAGATGAACTCAAGCAGAATGGATTCAAGAGGCTTCGCTAATGGCAAATACAATCCTAGGAGAAAAACGAGAAGGATCGGGCAGCCTGCGATCGCGGCAAGGTATGCCGGTTTTAGAGGAATCGTATGCGTTCACAGTGCTTAGCGATAACAAAAACAACTCTCGTCTGGACATTATCACAACTCCAGGCTTGCCAGTTGTTGGATTGACCGTTTCCGCATTTGGCTTTTCGGTATGTGTTGGAAAGGAAGCATCACGACGATCAGAGAATCCACTGATATGGGATGTGACTTGTACATTCTCCAGTGAAGTCGATGAGAAGCAAAATAATCAAGATCCAAAAACTGATCCAGTTGCGTGGATACCGATCTACGAAACAAAATTTGAACGGCTGCAAGAAATTGTAACGAAAGATTTTTCAGGAACCGCAATTGCAAATTCTGCTGGCCAGCCTTTCCAAACTGGATTAACTATTGGTCGTTTTATTCCTATCTGGGAATTCTATCAATTTGAACCAGCAACAGTTACCGATGAAACAATCATCGACCGCAACGAGACTACGAACAGTGCAATATTCAAAGGCAGGGCGATAAAATCCTTGCTGCTCACAATACTGGAATCTTCTGTAGGATTCTATTACGGCTCGCGCAGACGGCTGACAAAGTACAGCCTGAAATACAACTCAAGACTGTGGACGCACAAGCGGCTTGATGTTGGCACTGTATACAAGAGCGGATCGAATCACCTTGCATACACTGATAACAACGGCAATGTCATATTAGGTGGCTTAGACGGTTCGACGGGCGCTAAGGTAGCAGTTGGTGATCCACCTGGAGTCAGGTCATTCGATCAATACAATCCGATCGCATTTGCATCATTCTTGAGGATATGAACAATGGCGGCACTCGCATCAATAACAGCAGTTCGGCCAACAGCAGATACGGTTACGACGCTGGGCATCTACGGTGCAACGATAGCAGCAGGCCAGTCTGTGTATCAAGATTCAGCAGACTCGCAATGGAAGCTGGCCGACAGCAACGCAAGTGCCGCGATCGCAGCGGCCAAGGGCGTTTCAATGACACCAGGAATCGCATCAGGCTATGGAGTTATTGCAACCGGTGGAGGAATTATTTTAGTCGGCACAACCGCAGTGGTTGGTGCTAACTATTTCGTTGGAGCTGCTGCTGGTTCTATTGTTCCTGATGCAGATTTAACTACCGGCGATTATGTCACCAGGATAGGCACTGCGGCGAGCGCAACACAAATCAATCTATCCGTGAGCGCTACAGGGATACTGCACGCATAATGCCTCGTGACGAAGCTACATACGGATTTAATAAAACTGATGCCACTGCATTGGTGCATTTGATTGGCAATGGCGATGTTGAACATCCAGAAGGTTATCCAAGCGGCGGAGGTAGAGGCACATCGCTATTCAAAGTCACGATGAAAGCACCATGGTCGTCGGGAGTTGCCAATTGTGATATTTACTCAATAGACGGAGTAACATTTACTGACACGACGATAGACGCAAATGTTTACGACGGGCTTTCAATTTTCGCTAGTCTGACAACAGGCGACCACTTACTGGCAATTCTGCAAGCTGGTAAGTACTACGCAATTCAAGCACCATGTCCATAATTTAGGAACTGTTCACAAATGGCATCATTCAATAAATTCAATTCGTTCGTCGAAGCTTTAGCCGAAAAGGTGCACAACCTCGGCAGCGATTCACTGAGAATCGCATTGACGAATACTGTCCCGGCAGCGGCAAACACTCAGTTGTCGCACATCACTGAAATAAGTTATACCAACTGTTCAACGAGGGTAGTGACGACAACATCTTCGTTGCAAACTTCGGGGACTTACAAGCTTATTCTCGCTGACTTGACGCTGACTGCTTCGGGCGCTGTAGGACCGTTTCGCTATGTTGTTCTATACAACGACACAGCAACGAATGACGAGCTAATTGGCTGGTGGGATTATCTATCATCGGTAACGCTTGCTTCACCAGAGACGTTTCTGATCGACTTCGATGGAGCTGCTGGCGTCCTTACGATTGCATAGGTAATCGCAGTGACAACACCAACCCTACGCGGGACAAGCTCGAGCGTCCAGACAGCGACGACTACGCATACGACATCGTTGCCGGTGACGGCTAACGCTGGTGATTATGTTGTCGTGCTTTTTACCGTGCATGATGACAGCACGGTCAGCGACTTTGGAGGACTTACTTCGGCAGGCGATGCGATAGTTACTACGCTCGGCAGGTCGTATCTATTGTATGGCCGACTAGCTGCATCGCAGACGACGCTTACCTTCACAACGGCAGTTAGCGACACTTCGGTTACTCTGATTTATCAATATGATCCTAATGCTAATTTAGTTGGTTTCGATTCAGCGACTGGAAATAATAGTTCACCTGACCCACCGATTCCGACAATTGGACTCGGTGCCTGCGATGAATTCGCTGCGTGTACGTGGCTGGGGAATATATCGCTTTCGACTTATCCGACGGGATACAGCACGAGCCAGCTTACTAACAGAAGGTCGGCGGGCGTTCCGTATATCGGATCGGGCGCGGCTATAAAAGTTGTAACGACAACAGAAGACCCTGGCGTGTTCGCGCTATCAGCGAGTGCAGACTGGCTAGCGATATCGTGGCAGGTTGAATACCTACTCTACTCGCCACCGATTACTGCTGGCACTGGTTCGTTCACACTAACCGGCATCGCAGCATCTCTTTCACGCGGTCAGAGTATCAGTATCGATGCTGGTGTATTTGCTCTGACAGGTATTGCCGCAACGCTTGCTCGTGGCTTGCGACTCGGTGCTGACTCTGTCTCATTTACTGTCACTGGTAACGATGCAACCCTCGCACGCGGCTTGCAACTCAGTGCCTCTGCTGCGTCATTTGCATTGACGGGTAACGCTGCCACACTATCTCGCACGAGAGCACTTGCGGCTGAATCGGCTCACTTCGCGATCAGCGGCGTAGGTGTCGAGTTTGGTGCGACTGGCGTACTGCTCGCAAGCGGTGGAGTGTTCGCGATTATAGGCGAGGTGACAGAAGTTATTCGAACGCCGCCAGCCATGAATGCGGCACCGATGGAGTTCATCGTCGATGGTGGATCAAGTGTTGGATCTAGGCTTCTGGTGGCTGAAGGTGCGGCGTTCATCACCTCGTCGAGTCCAGTCGATATAACTCCACCGCCAACACCACGTTGGTTTGGACCTACTGCGTGTGCTTGCGATTGTTGCGTGTTGCCTCACGTGAATGTAGAGATTGTTCTGGCAACAGTTGAATGGCAAGTGTCTGGTGCCGATAGCGCGACACTGACTTACAAATGCAATAGTGACGCAGAAACAATTGTTCCTATCACGCTGACTGCGGGAGCGGCGACTGGAACATTGCCACTAGGAACCGGCACATGCTGGTATCGCATTGATGCAGAAAACGAATGCGGGCCTGTATACGAGGTCGCGAGGAACTACGTACTTCCGATTTGTGACTGCTTGCATTTCGATAATGAAACAGCGGACAAGTGGGGATCTATTCCGCCAGTGCTCGTGACGATCGCAGGGACAACTTCAGCTAGTGCATACGGATTTTGCGTTGGATCAAGCTTCTGTCCGACGATCGGTTTTTCTGCTGCCATGTATTGCGGGCGACCACCTTCGAAGATTTTCAGAATAACGCAGGCTACAGGATGCAACACTTATCACACATTTGTTCAGATAGGGCTTTATATAAATTACCTGCTGTATCCTTTTTCTTTTGCAGGTGGCGTCGATATGATCGTGCAATATCAATCGTTTTGGTATCGCAAGCAAGGAGTGGCACCAACAACAAGTCACTATCCAGTATTGACTGAAATACTTCCCGCGGTCGGCAACGGCAATCCATTCCTCACAGTTCCGTGGCAGGCCAATACTGAGTTTGGGCCAGCTATCGCAACTAAGCAATGGTATGGGTCAATTGTTTCGCAAGCTCGCATCGCTGGTTTTGCAGTTACAAAATGTCCTAGTGGTTTATCGACAATTTTAGAAGGCACTGTATCCCGATGTACAGATTCCAAACTAGGAGGTGCAATTACATGCCCACCGCTGACATGCGTTCCGGATCTCGCAGTAAGCATGACGTGGGGACTATGAAATTTACCTGTACAAAATGCGGTTGGGAATTATTCGCCGAAGAACCAATGCGATGTCCTCGATGCAAGGACACCGGATCATGGGACTACGAAAAGCCGCGATGGGTCAAGACGCTCGAACGTATGCGAGGACCCACAGATAGAGGCGTCGGTGACACTGCTCAGCGGCTCGCAGCGAGATTCGGAGGCGAGCGGGTAAAGGCATTCGCTGAGCGCATCGGCATCCCCTGCGGCTGTGCAGACAGACAGGATGCGTGGAACTCGCTCTGGCCATACTGACTATTGCTTTTTTCGCTGCGAATGGCTACTCTGATTGCTTACACGCAATAGCAATTGGAGTCTCTGATGCCTGTTTTCTTTTCGATCGCTGATGCAGCCGAGCAAATCGGCGTGCATCGCAGCACGATTATTCGCACCGCACATCGTCTAAATCTGGGCCGCAAGGTCGGTCGCACGATTATTTTTTCCGCAGCCGAGTTCAAAAAGCTCAGGAAAAGCGGCCATTTCTGCGTCGGCAATCCTAATTTCGGAAAAACTTTGAAATAACTTTCGTTTCGCTATTGCAACGGTCGAAGCAATAGCTAAGATGATTACATGGCAAGCGAATGACGCAGGCCGAAACGAAACACTAACCGGAGACGATGAAAATGGCAAACGTAGTAGTAATCGACGCAGAAGGACACTTCGGCACCGCAGCAACTGTCTGGTATGTCGGCAGCATTGAAAAATGCCGAGCATTCGCAAAGTCTGGTGGCTGCCGCATTATCGCGGGATGTCACCATGAGCAAGGTGAGAAAATCATGAGTGGTGTGTTGACCCATATGCTCGCCTCCGGACAGTGGAGGGAAGCAAAGTAACCCACTGATGGCAAGCGAATGACGCGAAACGAAACTCGAACCGGAGATGATGAATCATGAACAAGATAATCGGATACAACGTCTACCGCTGCGCGGACGGATGTGCAGAGGAATTTTACGGATTTGCGAAGTCGCTAGCCGCAGCGAGACGCCTCGCCAAGGGGCGAAGCCTCGCTGCGTCAATGTACGACACGGCGAGAGCGGCAGGCCATTGTGGCGGCCTGGAAGCGCCCGACAAAAGCAGCGAGGGTGGTGAAGTCGCGAAGTGGTTTAGTCAATACAACTGCGCAGTTGCTGTTTTCGGATAGACTCGGAGAAATGACCATGACATCAACAGCAGCAGCACACGCGAAGGCTAAGCCAGTAGGCAATCGCACCGGGCCAAGAGGCCATTGGACCAAGGGCAAGTCTCGCAATGCACCCGCTGCCGACTGGGAGTCGACACGCGAGCGGCTAAATTCGCTGCTGGCTGTCGTGGTGCGGACAAGCGGAGTGTCGCGGCGAGCACTAGCGGAGTATTGCGGAGTCGGTGAGTACACTATCCGACGCTGGCTGAGCGGCAAGCATGTGCCCGATGCGAATGCGTGCAAGCGAATGCGAGCGTGGTCCCTTACTTTTTGGAGAAATGATTATGATTAAAAAAATCGGAATTGAAGGCCATTACGTTGATCCTGCATACGCAAAATGCACGGAGAAAGTAGTCATCCCCGCCACAGTATACGGAGACGCCTGGGGTACGGGTGATGCCAATGCACATGAGAGGTTTGCTCTAATTCGAGCAACACCGGAAACGGCGAAGGCATGGCTAGAGTTGCCGAAGCGGAATTGGGTCCGCAACGGGATGATGCATTCGCCAACCAAGGCGTATCCTCCGAGCAGCCGATTGGGAGAGACGGTGGAGCGGTGGGAACTCCTTGGGTTCTTTAGAACCTTCGAAGACGCGGAAAAAGCATGGGATAGGGCCGTGTTCGCGGACCCGGGCTTCTCAACTGTAGGATGAGATCGCGACGCAATCGCTAAGGAAATTTGCGAAGCTTTTCCGACTTCGGAAAAGCTGAGAGAACTTAACGGCAAGTAAGCCGAAACAAAACTCGAACCGGAGAATGAAAATGTCTAGACAAGAATGCGTGATTGGATTTGAAAACGGCTACCGTGGTGGCGAGATACACAGGTTCGTTTTCGACAGCGGCGACGTAACTGTCGAGGGCGGGAAGGTAGTTGCCATCCGTGGGCACATTCCGCCGGAGTCGGAAATGATAAATGTGCGTCCGGTCGAGTGCTCCGGTGCATTGAGGCATCGTATGCTGATTGCTGCCGGGAGCGACAACTTTTCGGCAGTCGAGTTGATTGGATAGTCCGACGAACGCTTTGATTCAGAAAGTTGCGGCGAGTGACGCAACCATTGCAGAAGAGGCTTACCCGCAACTTTTCTGCAATCAATTGTTATGCGGCGTTTTGGAGATGGACGAAAATGGCAGAACGAATCAGTGAAAGCAACACAAATCAGCCGTTCATTCGACACGAGAGATACCGTCTCGCGGACGGTACGCTAGTCGATGTGGCTCTCGGGCATCAGTCCGAGACTTGGGATTGCCAGTCGTACTACGAGCCAACGAGAATACGGTATTCAGAAGGGCCGACGCAAGATCGCGATGCGATCGCAAGGCAGATTTGCGATGCGTTTCCTAGTCATGAAAAGCTGCGGGAGATGCTTGTTGTAGGAGATCACACCGATGGTAAATCAGCGTAAGTATGGTGTGTTTGTTTCGATTATGGGCCGGACCGTGGAGGAGTCCCGTTCGATAGCAGCAGAGTACCGGAGCCGGCAGCGGAGATTGATTGGATAGTCGTATTTGAGTAACCATTCTGAATATACGAAAGCTTTGGAACGTTTCCATTCACCGAGTTCCCATCGGTGGATTTACTAAAGCAGTTTAGCCGTCGTTGGGAACTTCGGTGCAATGGATTGTTCATCGATCATGAGTATAGAAGAAGCAGTTCAAATTTACGATGCGGCCCACAAAACGCCGACACCAGAATCTATTTGCTTGCTGATTAAAGCAACGCAACTACTCGCAAAACAATACAGGCGATTGGAAATGGAAGGACTAACCAGAAATGTCGCAGACAGGTTTGACGAATGGAAACACACTCAGCACGGTCGTCGTATTATTGCCGAGATTGGTATCGGTCCCGCTTGGGACACGTTTAAGGCTGGCGGTTGTTGGGCGCAACCAAAGATCGCAAGTTTGATTCGATGAACTATGGGATATGTCATGTTAGTAATCAAGCTGATCGTTATCTGGGCTGTGGTGGATATCGTGCTGTTACCGTGGTGGCGTATGCAGGTTCGTTTTCGACAGCGGCGACGTAACTGTCGAAAGCGGGAAGGTAGTTGCCATCCGTGGGCACATTCCGCCGGAGTCGGAAATGATAAATGTGCGTCCGGTCGAGTGCTCCGGTGCATTGAGGCATCGTATGCTGATTGCCGCCGGAAGCGACAACTTTTCGGCAGTCGAAATGAGCGTGCAATCATGAAACTATCTGAAAAATCAGTTCCGTCTATTTCAACGGGCGAGCCATCCACGCTTGCGACGTATCGCAGGATTTCGGCAGTGCTAACAGGGGATGACTCGCCAGCAACCAAGTGGATTGATGCAAAAATTAAGACTCAAGGCGAACACGCTGAGGTTGTGCAGTCCGAATGTCAAATGATGTATCTGATTGTTCAGTTCGGGTTGGGTCTCGCAAAGGAAGTCGATTAAAAATCATGAGACTATCAGAAATACCAGTGCCAACGATTCGCCGCATTGTGCTGTCACGGCGCACGGGACGCGGTGGCACGCGGACGCTCAGCAACCGCAAGGACATCGCGCACTTCATACGCAATCACGCGGACGATGAGGTCGAGGAATCGTGCGGCAGGATGTGTAGCATGCGGCCTGGGGTTGATTATGTTTCGATTGTGCTTTGTCTTTTTGAATTGGAGAATGCAAATGAGTAATGCGATTGACATCACTGGACTAGACAAGGCTGAGGTGTTGGTAGCGCTGTTCAACTCAAGCAAAAAGCAGGCTGGACTGCCGATGACCGTCGAAGATGCTGATGGTGGTCTCTACTGTGTTTATTTGCGTGGCAGAAGCCTGAAGGTGGATTTGTGGGAAAGCATGCTGCGTGTCGGACTGTACGATCGCGACAACGGCCAAGGTGCAGCAGTAAAGGCACTGGAGCCACTGCTGCTGATTAGAGATAGTTTCGATAAGGAGAATGCAAATGGAACTACGTGAGCGGCTGGCTATTCAATTAGCCATCTATACGGATGAGACAGATCGAACCCAAGCATTATTGATAGCCGGTAAATCGCATCCAAGTAGGCTGGATTTTGCGGAAGGCGTCAGGCGTGGATTAGAGATTGCAATTGCGGAGGAAGCGCTGCACCGAGCGAATAAAAGCGAGGTGGTCAATGGTTGATATTTTTGCGGTCATCGCGGTGGCTGCTGGATGCCTGCTGTTCGGTGTTTTGTGTTGCTACCTCATTTGCGATCCTGATGATAGCCAGGACGAAGAGGTTAAGTGATGGCTCATGGAATTATCGAAAACAATCGCAGCTCGTAAAGTCAATTTTAAGGCATTAGAATGCGACTTGGATTTCATGGAAATGAACCAGGGTTTTAGGCACGTAAGGCGGAATTCAAGAAATCCGATGGATAAGTGTGAATGGTGCAGTCACAAATTCGTTGACGGCGAAATGATGGCGCTGGCGATCGCAAACAACGGAAACAAGGTGTTGTGCCAATCGTGCGGCCAACAATTGATTGAAAGCTGCAAGTAGAGTCAGAGAAATTAAGGGACATGTAATGTTTGTCTGTATTACCGTGATTGATTTCGAAGATATTCAGAAAGCTGGCATGCGTGCTTACCCGATGTTTGGAACAACAAATTGGTGCGGGACAATTAATGGAATGCCTGCGATAACTCTATCATACTGGAGCGGTGCAACAGTCTGCTGGTTCGATGAAATGTGGTACAAGTCCATTCCGTTTCCGAGCCTGCGATCATTGCACGAGAGGCTTGGGATTTAATTCACATGAAAGTAATTGAAGGAACTCTCGAAACGCTGGAGGAATATCTAATCCATTTAATCCAGGCAAAGCATCGCGGTAAAACACTGCGTTCGTTTTTCTGCGACAAATGCGGCAAACAGGCCGCATACGAATTAGATGAAGCGCCAATGGTAATGTGTCCATGCGGAACACTGGCATGCTTAGGCAGAC
>Ga0163155_10002176_pt1 | contig 22294 bp, 17 predicted proteins | sample OliLakLV19SP4G1_FD_148611 | JGI IMG/M metagenome (GOLD analysis project Ga0163155, IMG submission 148611) | Freshwater microbial mat bacterial communities from Lake Vanda, McMurdo Dry Valleys, Antarctica - Oligotrophic Lake LV.19.SP4.G1 | ecosystem: Environmental > Aquatic > Freshwater > Lake >... | reverse complement strand
CGTCACGATGACCTACACCGACGGCACCGCAACACCGCAGCAGCTCACCGACAGCGTCCAGGTCGAGATCGTCGAACCCGTGCTGGCGATCACCAAGACCGCCAACACCGTGGGGGCCAACCCGGGCGATCTCGTCACCTACACGCTCGTCGTCAGCCATACTGCGGCCTCGACGTCGAACGCGTTTGACGTCGTGCTGTCCGACTTGCTCTCCGACGCAAACCTGCAATTCGTGCCGGGCACTGTGACGGTCAACGGCGTGGCGGAAACGCCCTCAATTAGCACGCTGGTGGGCGACGGCTTCGAAGTGCGGCTCGCCGAGATCACGCAGACCGAAACGGTGACAATCACCTATCAGGCGCGCCTGCTTGGCACCGCCCCGCGTGCGGCCGACTTCGACAACACGGCAAACCTCGCCTGGGATTCGCGTCCTGGCGACGGCCTGCCAACACCCGTCGACGATGGCCGCCCCGGCACGGCGTCGACAAGCGACCGCATCTTCACGCCGCCCATCCTCGACAAGGCCGTATTCTCGACGAACAACCCATCGACCGGCACGGACCAGTTCGATGCCACGCTGACGGACCTTACGGTAGGCGAAACCGTCACGTACCGCCTGACAGTGACGCTGCCCGAAACACTCAATCGCAACCTCGTCATCACCGACGTGGCGCCTGCCGGGCTTGAATTGTTGACAGCCCGTTTCGTGTCGTCTGGCATGACGATCACGGCGCCGGGCATCACGGTTACGTCCGGCCTCGTCACGTTCAACTTCGGCGATGTGATCAATCCGTTCGACGGCTCGACAGGTGCGGACGATGTCATCGTCCTCGAAGTGACAGGCCGTGTGCTCGATGTCGTCGGTAATATCGACGGCACGGTCCTGACCAACACCGCCAACCTCGCGGTCCGGATCGGTGCTGGAACGCCTGGCACTCCGGGCGCCGAGGCCCGCGACTTCACGACATCGGACACGGTCGATGTCGAAGTTGTCGAACCGCTCCTCACAATCGACAAATCGCGCGACATCCCTCGCGGCGATGCCGGCACCGAGGTCACCTACACGCTCGTTATTCGCCACGACACGACGGCGCCCGGCGTGTCTCACACCAGCGCCCACGATGTTGTGATCGAAGACCTGGTCAATGATCCAGACCTGCAGCTCGTCGCTGGAAGCGTAACGGTCGACGGCGTGCCGACGCTAGGCGCGGAACTTGTTGGCGACGGTTTCCGCGTCAACGTCGCGGAGATACCGCTCGGCGACACGGTGACGATTACCTATCGCGCGCTGATCCTCAACTCGGCGGTCATCGGCGACACGCTGGACAACACCGCCACGCTGGCCTGGGACAGCCAGCCAGGGACAGGCGGTCGCACAGGCACGGCGCAAGACAGCGAAAGCGTCATCGTCGACCGCGCGCCGATCGAGTTCACCAAAACGGTCGTCGCCACCTCGCTCGACCGCACCGGAAGCCGGATATTTGACGCGTCCGTTCCCGATCTCGAAATCGGCGAAACAGTCACCTACCGCCTCACCGCGACGCTAGCCGAAGGCACCGACACAATCACGATCGTCGATCGTCTGCCGACCGGCAACGGTGTGCTCGATTACGTATCGGCCCGCGTGGTCTCGGTTGGCGGCAACATCACGCTTGGTGGAGCGACGTCGATCACGAATATCGGCAACGTCGTGACATTCAACTTCGGCAGCCTCGTCAACGCGTTCGACAACGTGGTCACCGATGCCGATCGCATCGTGGTCGAGGTCACGGCCCGCGTGCCAAACTCGCCGCTCAACGGTAACGGCGACCGGCTGACAAATACGGCAACACTGACTTCGATCGATGGAACGATCTCGGCCACGGCCGACGTCGAGTTGCTGGTGCCGCAGGGCCGCGACCGCGATCCAGTCCGCGCCGTCAGCGGTTATGTCGACGACGCACGGTCTATGCCGCTGATCTCGCTCAACCCGTTCTTCTCAGGCACGGCCGAATACGGCAGCTTCGTCACGGTTACGCTGCGCGATAGCTCCGGCTCGATCGTCGGCACGCAGGGTGGCTTTGCCGATGCCGGCGGGAACTGGGTCGCCTCGTTCCCATTGTCGACCAGCGAAATCGAGAACGACCTGGAGCGCGACCGCGATCTATACTTCGTAACGTCGCGGCTGTTCTCCGACAGCCACGGTGTCATCGGGCAAAATAGCGGCAGCCTGGCGCAAGCGCATTGGGCAAATCGCGAAGTCTATATCGGCGCGCGCTTGCTCGACCAGCCATACACGGTCGAAGTCCACCAGGAATTGGCGAGCTATAACGCCGGGCTTGATGGTGCCTTCAACGCGCGAGCCTATTTTACGCCGGTCATCACCAACGAGGTGTTCGGCCAGGAACGCCAGATCGATGTGCAAAAAGTGTTCGAGGATCGCGCCGAGTTCTCGCTCGACCAGCTCTACGCGGCAGCCCTGGCCCCGCTAGGCCTCGGCAGCAACCGCTTCACCAACGAGTTCCTCGCAATCGCCGGTTCAGCGGCCGGGCGCTGACCTCGAGCGCCGAACTGATACGCGGTAAGAAACGAGCGGCCAAACTCGGCGCTCGCTTCTGTCCACAGCAGCCAGCAAGATCAACGCTACTGCTGCAGCGGACCGGCATCACCGATCGGATTCCATCTGAATCGATCCTGCTGTAGCACTGCGGCTTCACCTGAACCCGGGTCAACGCCGCCACCCATGCCGCGCTATCGCATCACCATCGAATACGACGGCACGCCGTTTTCCGGCTGGCAGATCCAGCCCACGATGCCGTCGGTGCAGGGTGCCCTGATCGATGCGCTGGAGCGCATGACCGGGTCGCGACCGCAGGTCACCGGTGCTGGCCGGACCGATGCTGGTGTGCACGCGCTCGGACAGGTCGCCCACTTCGATCTCGACAAAGCGTGGCTGCCGGGCAAGATCCGCGACGCACTGAACTTCCACCTGCGCCCGCATCCCGTCGCCGTGATCGACGCCGCCGAAGTCGCCGCCACCTTCGACGCCCGCCGCAGCGCGACCAGCCGGGCCTACCTTTACCGCCTGCTCGTCCGTCGCGCGCCGCCGATCCTCGACCGCGAACGGGTGTGGTGGGTGCCAGTCGAGCTCGACGCCGAGGCGATGCACGCGAGCGCGCAGACGCTTCTTGGCCGCCACGACTTCACGACGTTTCGCGCCGCACAGTGCCAGGCCACGTCCCCGATCCGCACGCTCGACCATCTGGACGTGTCGCGCGTCGGTGATGAGATCCACATCTTGGCCGAGGCGCGCTCATTCCTGCACAATCAGGTCCGCTCGCTCGCCGGCACCTTGAAGCTCGCTGGCGAGGGCCGCATGACGCCAGCTGCCGTCCGCGCCGCACTCGATGCCCGCGACCGCTCGGCCTGCGGCCCCGTCGCCCCACCCAGCGGCCTGTATCTCACGCGCGTCACATACGGCGGCGCGGACTAGCCTCAAGCCGCCGTCAGGCGCTTCAGCACGTCCTCGCTGATTTCGAAATTGGCGAACACCGTCTGCACGTCGTCGTCGTCTTCGAGCTGCGCGATAAGCTTCATGATCGGTTCCAGTTGGGCCTCGTCGACGGGCGCCGCAACTGTCGGCTTCCACACGGCTTTGACGCTGACGGCATCGCCGAGCTTGGATTCGAGCGCGCCAGCGACCGTGCCGAGCGCGTCGAACGCGCACACGATCACATGGCCGTTGGCGTCGGACACGACATCGTCGGCGCCAGCCTCGATCGCCGCGTCCATCACCGCGTCCGCCGAGCCAGCGTCGGGCTTGTAGGTGATCTCGCCAGAGTGGGCGAACATGTGCGCGACCGATCCCGTCGAGCCGAGGTTGCCGCCGTGTTTGGCAAATGCAGCGCGGACGACGGGTGCCGTGCGGTTCACGTTATCGGTCAGCGCCTCGATGATGATGGCGACGCCACCCGGCGCGTAGCCCTCGTAGCGCACGGCCTTGAAGGCCTCCGTGTCGGCGCTGGTCGCCTTCTTGATTGCCCGGTCGATATTGTCCTTGGGCATGTTTTCGGCGCGCGCATCCTTGAGAGCGAGACGCAACCTAGGGTTCATGGCGGGGTCGGGTCCGCCCATCTTGGCCGCAACCGCAATTTCGCGGCCGATTTTGGTGAACACCTTGGCGCGGACCGCATCCTTGCGGCCCTTCTTGTGCATGATGTTTTTAAAAGCGCTATGGCCGGCCATGGTCTGGGCTCTCGGATCGGAAACGAAGGTCTTGACTGCTCAAGCCGTGACTTGAGCAATGCCAGACTGTTTGCCAACGGCAACGTCTTTGGGTCAAGAGCCACGGCGGGTCACAGCGATGCACTGGGAAGTACACTTCCCGAGGCGCTCGTGTTCCGGGTTTGACATTATCGCGCGCGTGCGGCTTGGTTCCCAGTAGCGATCGGAACCATTATACATACAGCGGAGCGGCTTAATCAGAGGTCGCGGAGATATCAACCGTCGTTCGTCGGTGACGTTTCCGGTTCGCAAAATTTATACTACTTGCGCCCATCTGTGGGCTGAAACGATCGAATGAAAACTAAGATTTTCCACAAGTCTTGTTCATCGGCAAATTTGGAGCCCAAGCCGGGCATTGGACCCGCAACCAGCTCCTTTTCACCGCGGCTATAGCCGCGGCTCAACAGCTCTTCACTGCCAAGGGTAACGAGCCTGAAAATCGTATCGTCGTCGTTGCCGTAAACCCAAACGCCGTTGGCGAGCGATGGACCGTGAGCGCCCTTGCCATTGCCGCCGTGGCAAGCACCGCATGTGTTTGCCTGATACAGTTCTCGCCCCTCGGCGACAATCTCAGGTGTCGCAACGAGTGGGTTTGTGAGTTTGCCTTTGTCAGTCGTTGCGACGCGATCGAGAGGTGCAATCATTTGGCTGTTGGCTACGGCTGGGCTGTTGGTTGCCGCCGGGTCGGCCGCTGCCGCAGGCGATGAGAGCACGCATAAACTTGCGATCACCACAGTGATGATGATTTCCAGTTTCGTCATCCTGAGTTTCCCGATGCTCTGGAACAGCTTGCAGATATGAAGGTCGCTCATTGCACTCACAAGAATTGCCGTCGGCGCGACGCGGTCTGCGGTTCCAGGACGGCGTGTTAGGCGCCGCCCAAAGTGTCGATTATCGGCCGCACCGCCGGTTTTGTGATGCGGCCGATGCAAGCATTAGTTCGGTTTCAGCAGTGCAATGTTGCCTTCGTCGGTCGCGACATAAAGATTGCCATCTGGACCTTGCACGACAGAACGGAAGCGACCGGCGGGCATCGACATGCTCGCCGTTATCGATTTCGCAGACGAGCCGTCAGCTGCGATATCGAGTACATCCAACCTGTTGCCGACAGCTGTCCCGTGAACTCCGATGCCCATCAATCCGACGACCATGCGACCGTCCCAGGACTTCCACTGCTTGCCACTCAGGAAAACGCCAGATGACGTGCCCTGCGACAGCCCACCGTTGTTCCAAGCGGGCTTCATGGCGTTGGGATATGTCGCGAGGTCGGTCATCGGCATGAACTTGACGCGTTCTTTGGGATCCATCGCGCCCATCTGATTGGGCGAGTAGCCGCAGTAAGCGTCCGGGCAGTCGCCGCGACCCGCCCGGTTGGGACGCGGATCCCAGCCGGCGTTGCCACCATTGACCAGCGCCGTCACTTCGTCGGAGTGCCAGGGACCATTTTCCGCGGTGTAGGGCTGGTTGGTGCCAGGCCGGAACGCGATGCCCTGCGGGTTACGATGGCCGTAGGTGTAGGTCCGCTTATCGAAACCCTCCGGTGCCTTATTGTCGGGCGCCGCTTTGCCGTCGCGGTCGATGCGCAACACCTTGCCGCCGATCAGTTTCGGGCTGACGGGCACTTCGCCGTTGTGCGTGTCTCCTGTGGTTACATACAAGAAACCGTCGCCGGGATTGAACCGCACCCTGCCGCCATTGTGCGCGCCGGGACCGCCGAAGGGATGATTGCTGGCTTTGGGCTTGTAGGCGATATCGGCGACGATATCGGTCCGGTTCGCGACTTTCTTAAAGTCGTCGGCGACCGTAAAGCGCATGACGCGATTGGTGCCGGGACTCGTCATCGAAGACGTCGAATAAACATAGATCGAGCGGTTCTTCGCGAAGTCGGGATCGACCGCTACGCCCTGCATGCCCGCTTGGCCTTCGCAAAAAAGATCAGCAGCGGTTTCGGCATAACCCTTGCTGTCGATCATTCCGAGAAGTGCATTGACCTTGCCGTCGGCCGTTCGCACCGAAAGTCCCTTACACTTCTCAGTGAAGAACATGGTGCCATCAGGCAGGAACGCCATGTCCCACGGATTTTCGAGTTTGGTCAACACGACGGTATGCGTGAGGATGGGGACATCCGAAGGGGCCTGGGCCGCCACCGAACCGGCGAATGTGCTCGTGGCGATGATTGCTGAAGAAAATACCAAACTAGAACGGTAATTCATCTTGCGTTTCCTCCCTGTTGCCGCATTGGTGCGGGCTTCTGGTCGTCGCCGCGACGACGCAAGCAAGTTCATCCCGGTGTCAAACCGACATTCCTAAAAAACACGCTTGCCGTTCACGGCCGCTGCACCGTTGGCGATGTGAAGAGCACACGCACCATGATATCAGCAGTAGTGCACTATACGGCAACCTACTGCTACGGATCAACGATCCCATCTCCGGATCGCACAGCCTGATTTTGACTTGGCCACAGGTTGCGGCTAGTCATGTGTGTTGGAGGCAGCCTCATGAGCATGGTCCGCAAGCAGGTGTTCATCACCGCCGAACAGAACCGGCAATTGAAGGCCCACGCTCGTGCGACCGGGCAGGCCGAGGCGGAGTTGATCCGCAGTGCACTTGACCGAGAATTTGGGTTTACGGACGCGACGGAGGAATGGAAATCGCAGCTGCTGCGCATTGTTGAAGACTGCAAGGGTGGAGATTTCGAGGGGCTCGCAACTCGCGTTGCCGAAGAACGGCAGAGGCAGCGGGAACTCTGGGCTCGGCGTGCGGAGGAGACACGGCGCAAACTCAGTGACATGTGATGGCATGTGATGGCGTCATTGATTGACACCTGCGTACTGATTGATCTCCTGCGCGGTTCGGAGCAGGCATCGCAAACTCTCAATGCATTGCGTGTTCCCGCATACGTTTCCGGTGTGAGCGTCACGGAACTATTTGCCGGCGTCAGATCGCAGAAAGACGAGATTATGGCCGAGCGGCTGTTGGCAGCGTTCCGAAAAGCCGAGACGAGCGACCTTGTCTGGCGGGTGGCCGGACACAACCTCCGCCACTACGGATCGAGCCACGCAATCGGCACAGCCGACGCCATCATCGCCGCAACGGCGGAGGTTCATGGCCTTGAATTATTGACCCTCAACATCGAACACTTCCCGATGTTCAAGCGATTACGGGCGGCTTACTAATCACCGGCGCGCTCTTCACTCCGATCACCCCGTCGCAGCCAGCACCGTCCGCACAGCCGCCACGTCGAGGTCCATTTGCGCGACCAGCGCTTCAACGTTGTCGAACTTTCGGTCGGGGCGGATGAAGCCAGCGAATTCGACCGCGATCTGGCGGCCGTAGAGATCGCCGTCAAAATCGAGCACGAACACCTCGAGCACCGGCTTGCCATCATCGAACGTGGGCCGCGTGCCGAGGTAAGCCGCCCCGTCGTGCCATTCCCCGTCGTGCGATTTCCTGTCGTGCCATTTCTTGTCAACCGGTTCCCCGTCGACCAACGGGCCCCCGCCACCGACCTGCAGCCGTACCGCGAAAATACCGTGCGCTAACGTCGTGCCTTTGGGCATCGGTACGTTGGCGGTCGGATAGCCCATGCCCGTCCCGCGCTTGGCGCCACCAACGACGGTGCCGGTCACGCGCCAGGGGCGGCCGAGGATGGCGTTGGCGCCCGCAATGTCGCCTTCCGCTAGCTTCAATCGTACCGCGCTCGACGAAAAAACCTCGCCACGATCAGCAACCGGCGCGACGATCTCGACCGAAAACCCGCGTTCGGCCCCGGCCTCGATGAGCATCTCGGGCGTACCCTGCCGCCGATGACCAAAAAAGAAATCGTAGCCAGCCACCGCGCCCTTGATCCCAAGGTCGGCCACCAGCACGTGATCGATAAACGCGGCAGGGCTCATCTGGCTGAGGGCGGCGTCGAATGTCAGCACGCGCGCGAAATCGAGCCCCAGCTTTTCAAGCAGCCGCAGTTTTTCGGGCAACGGCGTGATGCGAAAATGCGGAGCCTCCGGCACGAAGAACTCGCGCGGATGAGGCTCGAACACGACAACGCCGACCGGCGATGCAACCTCATTGCCCTGCGCAAGATCCAGCGCCCGAGCGATCAGCGCCTGATGGCCGCAGTGCACGCCGTCGAAATTGCCGATCGCCACGACCCCACCGCGAAGCGCGGGCGGCAGCGACCCGCCATCAGCGATTACCCGCATTGGCCAGTTCCCGAACTTATCATGCTGAACGTCTCATGCCGGCCGCGCCGGAACCATCAGAACGGCTTCGCCTTCGACAACCGTCTTGCCGCCGACCGTGCACAGCGTTTCGATCCGGACGCGGCGCTTTGGCATCAATTCGACAATGCGCGCGGTGGCGGTGACGGTGTCGCCTGCTTTGACCGGAGCCTTGAACGCGAGCGACTGCGAAACGTAGATCGCGCCCGGTCCGGGTAAGTCCATGCCGACGACCGCCGAAATGTAGGCCGCTGCGAGCATGCCGTGGGCAATCGGCTCTTTGAACATCGTCGTCGCGGCATACGCTGCGTCGAGGTGAACCGGATTGCGGTCACCCGACACGTCGGCGAAGGCCGCAATCGTAGCCGCCGTAACGGTATTGGCCCGGCTGGCCGTCTGGCCAACCGTTAGGTCTTCGAAATACCATCCCGTCGCACCATCCGTGCCTGACATACCCGAGTTCCCGCTTGTTGAAGTCGCGCTTGCCACCCGAACCGATGGAGCGGCCGCCGCTCCACATATCTTACGACGCTCCTCGGCCCGAGCACAGCGCGCTGAGTTGACGCCGGTTCGTTCATGCAACCTCGCGCACGCCGCTTCAGTGTTTCGAGATGCCAACCACCAAAGCGTTGCGGCGCTGTCATAATTCAAGTATGGACGTCCCATCCCCGACTTTCGCAAGAGGTCCGGCCTCAGTTCACCGAACTGGCGCCCCGGCGGAAGCCTGTTTGCCGAATGGAGTGCCCAATGAGCAATCGTAAACCATTGATGCCGAAGGCGACCGCTGTTTGGCTGGTCGAGAATACGGCACTCTCGTTCCAGCAAGTCGCCGATTTTTGCGGCCTTCATCCCCTGGAGGTCAAGGGCATCGCCGATGGCGACGTCGCGGTCGGCATCAAGGGCCTTGATCCGATCGCAACCGGCCAGTTGACCAGCGAAGAGATCGCGCGCGCTGCCAACGACCCCGACCGCCAACTCGAGATCGCCGCGCTGAAAGTACCTGTCACGCCGTCGTCAGCCCGCAAAGGGCCGCGCTACACTCCCGTGTCCCGCCGCCAGGACCGGCCCAACGGCGTATTGTGGCTGATCCGCAATCACCCCGAGCTGAAAGACAGCCAGATCATGCGCCTCGTCGGCACGACAAAGCCGACGATCCAGCAGATCCGCGAACGCTCGCACTGGAACTCGCCGAACTTGACACCGCAGGACCCTGTCGCGCTTGCCCTGTGCAGCCAGGTCGACCTCGACGCTGAGGTCATGAAGGCGGCCAAGCGTTCGGGCAAGGCCGTCCAGCCCGAGGCCGATCGCGGTGGCACATTGCTGCCGGCATCCGAGACCGCTGGTGCGTTGGGAACGCCGCGCAGCCTGACCGGTGTCGCCCTTCCCGGCGCCGATCAACCCGACATCGACCTGCCCATGCCCAGCGAGCGTGATGAAGAGGCCGCAATGATGGCCCGCCTCAAGCAGTTGACCGCCGACGACGAGCCAACGGGCGAGGACGACGAACTGCCCGTTGAAGACGGCGAGGACGGTGCCATCGACGGGGCTGAGGATAACGCCGAAGCTGGCGACGACACATTCGGCCACGACGATGGAACGCCGCAGCCCTGATCTTGGCGCACAACCGCCCTGTAATCCCAAACCTCGGCGGCGGTAGGTTTCGTCCGCGCCGCAGGACGCGTCATCTAATGAGTCATCCGTGAAAGTCGCGAAGTGGGGCGATAGCCTCGTGGTCCGCTTACCTGCCGAACTGGTGGCGCGCCTCGGCCTCAAGGAAGGCGACGAAATCGCCGTCGTCGAGAAGGAGGGCGCATTAGAGGTGGAGCGTGAAGTGAGCTTAGCGGAGCGTCAGGCTAGCGTCGATCGGCTGTTCCAGCGCGTGCGTGATATGCCCAACAAGCTTCCCGCCGACTTCAAATTCGACCGGGAAGAAGCCAACAGTCGGGGCACAGACGATGCCGACTGACTAGCGAGGTTTCACGTCAAGCCAACCAGCAAAACCAAACAAACGGTACATCGCGAAAACTGAATTCTCGCCCGTTGCCGTGTCGGGCATCGGACGCAAAACCAATCCGATCTCAAGAGCCGATCGATATCCGGGCATCATAGATCCGCATCCTGTCTCCGGCGAGAAAACCAGTAATTCGCGATCTTTTACAACATGTTGTTGGCGTGGTGCTCGAATCACATCTTGAACGCTCACCCGATAGACATAGTCGAATTCGCCGCCGTCAACTGAGGACGCTTCGGGCGATTTGGCCGCGATATGCTGCAGAAGTTTGACCCGGACCACGATGTCGTCCGGCCTCATGCGCGGGTCGTCCACACTCAAGAAAGTCCAAAAGTCGTAAATCTGCGGGCTGCAGGCCTCTGCCGCATTTGGCACCGCCAACAGAACGGCTACCGAGAGGCCGATCCAGCCGATTGGTCCCCTCGCGCGAGCCACTTCACTCCGCCGCCGTTCGAGCCGCCGCTTTCGCGAGGTCGGCGAGTGCGCGTTCGTACTCGGTTGGCATGACCTTGCGGAACTTCGGCAGGTAGGCTGCGAAGTTTGCAAGGATCGCCTGTGCCTTGGCCGAATTGGTGTAATGCGCGTGGCGCGCGATCAGCGTGTGCAGCCGAACGTCGTCGTCGAAGCGCATGTCGCCCATTACATCGGCGAGCGGGACTGCCACTGTGCCCTGATGGAACGACAACCGCGCAAGAGCCTTGGCATCGGCTTCGACAGCGTCGAGGCGGACCATCTCGGGGTTGACGCGCTTTTCGAAGTCACCGGCGTCGTCGAGCACGTACGCGATACCGCCCGACATGCCGGCGGCGAAGTTGCGTCCCGTCGGTCCGAGCACGACGACGCAACCGCCGGTCATGTATTCGCAGCCGTGGTCGCCGGTGCCTTCGACGACGGCGACGGCGCCGGAGTTGCGCACGGCAAACCGCTCACCGGCGACACCGCGGAAGTAGCATTCGCCAGCGATCGCACCATACAGCACCGTGTTGCCGACGATAATGCTGTCCTCGGGAACGATGCCCGACAACGCATTGGGGCGCACGATGAGCTTGCCGCCCGATAGCCCCTTGCCAACGTAGTCGTTTGCCTCGCCGACGAGATCGAGCGTCACACCGCGCGCAACCCAGGCGCCGAACGCCTGACCAGCCGTGCCCTTAAGGGTCAGCCAGATGGTGTCCTCGGGCAGACCGGCGTGGCCGTAACGCTTGGCGATGATGCCCGACAGCATGGCGCCAGTCGAGCGGTTGGAGTTACCGATCTTGAGTTCGGCCTTGACCGGCGTCTTGGTCTCGATCGCTGGTTTTGCGATCTCGATCAGCTCACGGTCGAGCACGGCTTCCAAGCCATGGTTCTGGCGTTCGACGTGGCGCGTTGCAACCGAAGCCGGGACGTTCGGCCTGTGGAACAATTTCGATACGTCGAGCCCGCGCGACTTCCAGTGAGCGATGACGCGGGTCTGGTCGAGGAGGCCGGTGTTGCCGATCAATTCGTCGAGTTTGCGGACGCCGAGCGCGGCCATGATCTCGCGGACTTCTTCGGCAACGAAGAAGAAGAAGTTGATGACGTGCTCGGGCTTGCCTTTGAACTTCGCCCGCAGGACGGGGTCTTGCGTCGCGACGCCGACGGGGCAGGTGTTGAGATGGCACTTGCGCATCATGATGCAGCCAGCCGCAATCAGCGGTGCTGTCGCAAAGCCGAACTCGTCGGCGCCGAGGATAGCGCCGATGACCACGTCGCGGCCCGTCCGCAGGCCGCCGTCGACCTGGACGGCAATGCGTCCGCGTAGGCGGTTAAGCACAAGCGTCTGGTGGGTCTCGGCGAGGCCGATTTCCCACGGGGAACCAGCGTGCTTGATCGACGTCAGCGGAGACGCACCCGTGCCGCCCTCAAAGCCTGAGATCGTGACGTGGTCGGCGCGCGCCTTGGCGACGCCGGCCGCAACCGTGCCGACGCCAACCTCGGACACGAGCTTGACCGACACATCGGCCGCGGGGTTGACGTTCTTCAGGTCGTAGATCAGCTGGGCAAGATCTTCGATCGAGTAGATGTCGTGGTGCGGCGGTGGTGAGATCAAACCGACGCCTTGCGTCGAGTGGCGCACCTTGGCGATGCGTGCATCGACCTTGTGGCCGGGCAACTGTCCGCCTTCGCCGGGCTTTGCGCCCTGCGCCATCTTGATTTGCATCATGTCGGAGTTGGCGAGGTACTCCGTCGTGACGCCGAAGCGGCCGGACGCGACCTGCTTGATCGCGCTGCGCTGGCTGTCACCGTTGGGCAGCCGCACATAGCGCTCCGCCTCTTCGCCGCCTTCGCCGGTGTTCGACTTGCCGCCGATCCGGTTCATTGCCACGGCGAGCGTTGCGTGTGCCTCCGGGCTGATCGAGCCGAGGCTCATGGCGCCCGTGGCGAAACGCCGGACGATTTGGGCCGCCGGTTCGACCTCATCGAGGGGGACCGGCGCTCGGCCGACTTCTTCAGCCGTCTTGAGCCGGAATAATCCGCGGATGGTGTAGAGTTGCTCGGACTGGTCGTTTACCTGACGGGCATAGTCGCGATACTTGTCGGGCAGGTTGCCGCGCACCGCGTGCTGCAGGTCAGCGACCGTGCCGGGACGCCAGACGTGGGCTTCGCCACGAATACGGAACGCATAATCGCCGCCAACTTCAAGCGCTTCGGCGAGGATCGGCACGTCACCGAAGGCCTTCTCGTGGCGCTCGACGGTTTCGCGCGCAATTTCACGCAGGCCAGCACCCTCGATTTGGGTGTGGGTGCCGGTGAAGTATTTGCGCACAAACGCGGTGCGCAAGCCGACGGCGTCGAAGATCTGCGCGCCGCAATAGCTCTGGTAGGTCGAGATGCCCATCTTGGCCATGACCTTGAGCAGCGCCTTGCCGACGGCCTTGATGTAGCGCTTGCGCGCTTCATAGGGCGTCATGCCAGAGCCGAGTTCGGGCAGCATGGCGTCGAGGGTCTCGAACGCGAGATAAGGGTTGATCGCCTCGGCGCCATAACCTGCAAGCGTTGCGAACTGATGGACCTCGTGGGCCTCGGCGGTCTCGACGACAAGGCCGACCGAGGTGCGCAGGCCCTGCTTGATCAGGTGATGGTGGACGGCCGACGTCGCCAGCAGCGACGGGATCGCGATCCGATCCGCGCCGGTCTGGCGATCCGACAAGATGATGATGTTGGTGTCGCGCGAGCGCACGGCCTCTTCAGCCTCGGCACATAGGCAGTCGAGCGCCGAACCCATGCCGGACGAACCCTGCTCGGCTGGATAGGTAATGTCGAGGGTGATCGACGAGAAATTGTTTGTCTTGACCGCGCCGATCGCGCGGATGCGCTCGAGGTCCTCGTTGGTCAGGATCGGCTGGTCGACCTCGAGACGCTTTTCTTTCGAGGTGCCTTCGAGATCGAGGATGTTCGGCCGCGGGCCGATGAATGACACGAGGCTCATGACGAGCTCCTCGCGGATCGAATCGATCGGCGGGTTCGTGACCTGCGCGAAGTTCTGCTTGAAGTAGGTGTGGAGCAGTTTGGACTTTTGCGACAGCGCCGAAATCGGCGTATCCGTGCCCATCGAGCCGATCGCCTCGTTGCTCGATATCGCCATCGGCGCCATCAGGAACTTGAGGCTCTCTTCGGTGTAGCCGAACGCCTGTTGCAGATCGAGCAGGGGCGCGCGCAGCATCGCGTTGTGGTTGGCGGCGACGGGCAGTGGCAGGTCCGAAACGCGGATTTGCGTGGCCTTGAGCCAGGCCTCGTAGGGGTGGCTCGCCGCGATGTCGGCCTTGAGTTCCTCGTCGGAGATGATGCGGCCCTTGTCGAGGTCGATCAACAGCATCTTACCGGGCTGAAGGCGCCACTTGCGAACGATATCCTCTTCGGCGACGGGCAGCACGCCCGACTCCGAACTCATGATGACAACGTCATCTTTGGTGATCAGGTAGCGGGCCGGACGGAGGCCGTTACGGTCCAGCGTCGCGCCGATCTGGCGGCCATCGGTGAACGCCATCGCGGCGGGGCCATCCCACGGCTCCATCAACGCGGCGTGGTATTCATAAAATGCGCGGCGGTTGCCATCCATCGTCGGATTGCCAGCCCACGCCTCGGGGATCAGCATCATGGCGGCATGCGTCAGCGAGTAGCCGCCCGTGACCAGAAATTCGAGGGCGTTATCGAAACACGCCGTGTCGGACTGGCCGTCGTAGGAGATCGGCCACAGCTTGCTGATCTTGTCGCCGTAGAACGGAGACGACACCGACGCTTGCCGCGCCGCCATCCAGTTGTTGTTGCCGCGCAGCGTGTTGATCTCGCCGTTGTGGGCGACCATCCGGTAGGGGTGGGCCAGCTTCCACGACGGGAACGTGTTGGTCGAGAAGCGCTGATGCACGAGAGCCATCGCGGACACGACGCGCGGATCGGACAGGTCGCGGTAATACTGCTTGACCTGAAACGACAGGAACATGCCCTTATAGACCACGGTCCGGCTCGATAGGCTGACGGTGTAGTGGCCGATGTCGCGGCGCTTATAGGCCTGATATATCGCGTTCGAGACGACTTTTCGCGCGATGTACAGGCGGCGCTCGAACTCGTCGTCGGCCATGCCGTCGGGACGGCCGATGAACACCTGTCGGTGTTGCGGCTCGGTTTCCGTGACGAGCTGCGACAGCTTCGAATTGTCGACGGGAACCGTGCGCCAGCCGATAAGGGGCAGGTTTTCTTCGCGCAAGATGCGCGCCCAGACACGCTCGCAATGGGCCGAGAGGCGTTGGTCTTGCGGCATGAAGACATGACCGACGGCATAATTGCCGGGGCTGGGCAGCGCGAAGCCCAGCGCCGCGCACTCTTCGACGAGGAACGCATGCGGGATCTGGATCAAAATACCAGCGCCGTCGCCGCTCAACGGGTCGGCACCAACCGCGCCACGGTGCTCGAGGTTTTCGAGAATGCGCAATGCATCTTCGACGATGCCGTGTGACTTTGTGCCCTTCATGTGAGCAATGAAGCCGACACCGCAGGCGTCCTTTTCATGAGCCGGGTTGTAGAGACCCTGAGCCTTGGGCGGACCGCCAAGCGGACGGTTGCGGCGCACGACCGCCGGTCTTGAACCGGCCACCGGTTTGGCGGGCGATCCCGCAATGAGGGCCGCTGGTGTCTCGATTTGCTTGCTCATCGTCTCGCCTCACCTGATCGGGCCCCACGATAGCGGGACGGTCGACGGTTGTTATCTGCGCGCATGCGTGTCCCTGCGATGGCCAGGGCCATTTTACGATGCACGTATCGGTATGGTCGCAAAGCTTATGCCATTCATGAGTGCAACGCTACGGTGACATTTGTGCACCGGCTCAGTCGTCTGAATGCGGTAAATACGCCGCTGTCGATCGGCCACGCGCAAACACCGGACGGAGACAGATCTCCGCCCGGCGCGCGTGACCGGCTTCCCGGCTTCAAAGCATACACTGAGGTCGAACGCGGACCTCGTCAGCCGACCTTGGCTTCGATCCGCTTGAGTTCGGCAGGGCTTGCATCATTCGTCGTGATTGCAACGGTGCGCGGCTTCATCCGATCGGGCAGATTGCGCACCAACGTGATGTGGAGCATGCCGTCGACAAGGTTGGCACCCGTGACCTCGACGTAGTCGGCAAGCTGGAAGCGGCGCTCGAAGGCGCGCTGGCCGATGCCGCGGTGGAGATAGTGGCGCTCAGTCCCATCGGGCACTTTTTCGCCGCGCACAGACAATGCGTGCTCTTTGATCTCGATTTTAAGATCGGACTCCGAGAAGCCCGCCACCGCCATCGAGATGCGGTATTCCTGCTCGCCGGTGCGCTCGATGTTGTAGGGCGGATATCCGCTGTCGCGATCGATCTCCCCGGCGGCGTCGAGCAGCTGGATCAGGCGGTCGAAACCTACGGTGGAACGGAACAGCGGCGTAAAGTCGATCGGTCTCATGGTCATGTCCTCATGCGTTAAGCGACAGATTGCAGGCCCGCCCCTCACAGGGCCAGGCGTCGTGTTGCGCCCTCGTTTGAGCAGCGCGCTTAAAATGTAGGCGGGAGGCGCGGGCCTTCAAGACGGCGATGCGACGTTCGACAAAATGGAGATGCGGCGTTCGAAGCCTATTGGCATTGCGGGCGGCATTGAGGGCAAAGGGGTAGCTGGTGATGCGCGCGCGCAACGAGCTGTGCTGAAAGCGTCGAGTAGAATCAAACGTTTCAGGCCACATTCATTTCGCCGCCGTCATGGTGCCGTTTGAGCGGTTGCCTTGGGGCCTCAGGAACGGTTGGGCTAGGTGACGGGTTGGGATCGTAAAGCTGCAGACGGGGTGACGGGACCGCGCCAGCTGCAGTATCGCAATCGAATAAACCAGGTTAACGCCATGACAACGCATCATCTTTTCGCCTCACTGACGTCCGCCCTCACGGCCGTCGCGGTGGTTTTCTCGCTATCTAGTCCCGCTGCCGCCCAGGATCGCTATCCCAACGACGGCGCCGGGCTTATCCGCGACGGCTATCCCGAGCCGGTGCAGCCACCGGGTGACGACGACCGCGAGCCTTTGCGCGGCTCATCCAAAGATGACGAGCCGCCGCTTCCGCCAGTGCGCCGGTATCGGCAAACGGCGGACTGCCTGACCAAGCCTGCGCTGCGTCTCGCCCTGAAGGAACAGGGCTGGCATAATTTTGATGCGGTCGAATATCGCGACCGCAGCTCCATTATGACGGCCGACAACGATCGTGGCCGCCGGTTCGAGGTCGAGTTCGATGCGTGCTCGGGCGATGTGGTCGGCGCTCGCCCGCTCGCGGTTCATGTGGAGGCGCCGCTGCCTCCGCCGCCGGTGGTCCGCTACTACGAGCGCCCGCGCTTTTACCGCGACCATGGATATCGAGAACACGGGTACCGCAACGACGGATACCGCAATTATGGCTATCGGCACTTTGGTCCGCGGCCGTTCGTGGGCGTCCACGCCCATCGCCGTTGGGATCATCGGCGCTGACCGGTCGCGATCCGGGTTGCTCGCCTCACCGGTGTCTTCGCCCGTCAGAACCGCTCCCGTCCTTATGGCAGGGGGGCGGTTGCTTCACGGATTGCACGGCAACTCGGGTCGCATCTCGTCTCGAACAGCATATTGTTGCTTCCGACCCGGTGACGTATCATTCCCGCTCAGGCGCCGGATTGGGGAGCGCCGCATGCTGAACGCCATGGCGTTTGCGGGGGTCGTATGAAGCTGGTGTCGGTCGCCACAAATCCCGTGCCCAACGGTGCTGTCACGGGGACATTTCCAGGCCATGATCACGCGCCGCTGCGGTTTGCCCGCTGGGACGCAACGCGGGGTCCCCGGCGCGGGACGGTCTGCCTGTTTCACGGACGTGGCGAATTCATCGAGAAATATTTCGAAGTCATCGCCGAATTGCGTCGCCGCGGCTATGCGGTCGCAACCATGGACTGGCGCGGGCAAGGCGGCTCGTATCGCGCGCTCGCTGACAAGGCGCGCGGCCACATCATCTCGTTCTCCAGCTACGATCGCGATCTCGTGCGCTTCATGAAAGAGATCGTTCTGCCGGATTGCCCACCGCCCTACGTGGCACTAGCGCATTCGATGGGCGGGAACATCCTGCTGCGCCACGCCAGTGAACCGCAGTCGTGGTTCGAGCGGCTCGTACTGTGCGCACCAATGCTTGCCATCGCGCCCGAGCGGTTGCGCGTGCCCGTTTGGGCAGCCCGGTCATATGCGGTCACGGCGAGCACGTTGGGTCTTTCGACACGCTACGTGCGCGGCGGGTCGGACCGGCCGATCGAAGAGGCGCCTTTTGAAGATAATCTGCTGACGTATGACCGCGAGCGGTATGCACGCAACGCGGCCGTCATTCGCGCCATGCCAGCGCTCGGACTTGGCTCGCCGACGATTGGATGGCTGCGGGCGGCACTTCGCAGTTGCGCAAAGCTCGAGGCCAGCGACTACCCCCAGCGGGTGACGATCCCGTCGCTGCTGTTTGCTGCCGCCGACGACACGATCGTATCGACTGCTGCCATCGAGCGCTTTGCGGTTGGCCTCAAGGTTGGCACGCACGTGATGATGCCCAACGCGCGCCACGAGATTTTGCAGGAAACGGACATGGTCCGGCGTCGGTTCTGGGCGACATTCGATGCCTATCTGGGAGTCGACCAAGCCGCTGCGTGATCCAGGCAGTTCACCGTCAAGCCGCACTCACGAGGCGCAGCACCGCCTCATGCAAGGCGGGATCTCCCGCAGCGACGATGTTGCCGCCGCCCGCTGCCGGTTCTCCAGACCATGTCGTGACGCGGCCACCGGCACCCTCGATGATCGGGATCAACGGCGCAATGTCGTAGGATTGGAGACCGGGCTCCACGATCAGGTCGATATGGCCCGCCGCCAATAGGCAATAGGCGTAGCAATCGCCGCCATAGCGCGTCATGCGCGCTTGCTCCTTCAGGGCTGCGAGAACGCGCTTCTGCTGGCGCGACTCGAATAGATCGGGATGCGTGCTCGAAAGGATGGCGTGTTTGAGGTCAGGGCAGGCACGGGTCACAAGCCGACGCGTCTTGCCGCCGTGGCGCAGGAAACTGCCTTTCACCGAAGCGTAGTAGCGCTCGCCGGTGAACGGTTGGTCCATCATGCCGAGTATGGGATAACCCGGGATCGCCGCACCCGTGTCGAGCAGGCCGATCAGCGTGCCCCACGTCGGCAGCCCCATGATGAACGCCCGCGTGCCGTCGATCGGGTCGACAATCCAGCGATAGCGAGCGTCGGACTGGGTCTCGCCGAATTCCTCGCCGATCATTCCGTGGTCGGGGAAAATGCCAGCGATTTTGCGCGCGATGGCTTTTTCCGCGTCGCGGTCTGCAGCCGTAACGGGATCGAACGCGCGATCACCCGCTTTGTTGTCGACGGAGAGCGTTTTGCGGAAGTAGGGCCGGATCGTCTCGCCTGCGACATCGGCGAGTTCATGGGCGCACGCCATAAGGGCTGCGTTTGACGGGGGTCTCGGCACGGCGTTAGCCTCGAATTTGCAACAATGGCGTCCACGATCGACAATCACTGTGTTCGGTTGTGGCGTCATAGCATCAACTGACTAAATGAAACGAGCTTGCAGCATACGGAGTGTTGTCTGCGGCCGCGAACACGCGCAAACCCAAGTTGCGGTGAAGGATACGTCATCTTTAGCCGCGCTTGCCCTCCTTGGGCGTTTCCTCCCTAGACTTGGCCGTCCTCGCGACGGCCTTTTTTCGTGGCAGAGAGCGAAACACGGCCGCCGACGGCATCAACGTTGGCGCGTTTGACCAACATCGCGAACCGAGTTTTTGGTGCGATGCAGCGCAGCGGCATTGCAGCGCAGCAGCTATGCAAAAATGTAGGTTGAGAAAACGCTGCATTCAATTAATTTGTGCAGTGCGACATCAACGGGCTTGCCCGTCGTCGCTGCCCTCCTTGGGCGTTTCCTCCCTAGACTTGGCCGCCGCACGGGCGGCCTTTTTTTTGCCCGCACGTCAGTGCCGCCTCCTGGCCGATCTATTCTGCGGCCTCCTGGCCGATCTATTCTGCGGCCTCCTGGCCGATCTATTCTGCGGCCTCCTGGCCGATCTATTCTGCGGCCTCCTGGCCGATCTATTCTGCGGCCTCCTGGCCGGGTGCAAATCCCTGGTCGAGGCTGGGCATCTCGGCAAACATGCGCGCCGCAAGCGCTGTCAGATCGCGCTGCAATTTCTCATAGCCCCGGGTTCGCTCGAGCGTCGTCTCATTCATGTAAAGCGCGCGATTGATTTCGATCTGCAGCGTATGGAAACCGCGCGCCGGGCGGCCATAATGTTCGGTGATGAAGCCGCCTGCATACGGCCGGTTCATGTGCGTTTGATAGCCGAGCCGCGTCAGGCGATCGCGCACGTAGGCGGCGAGAACACCGCTGCACGCGGCACCAAAACGGTCGCCGAGCACGATATCGGGACGCGGGCCGCCGTGCTGCGCCATCAGGTTGGACGGCATCGAGTGGCAGTCGATCAAAACGGCATAGCCAAACAGCCGTTTGGTCTTTTCCAACATCGCTGACAATTCGGCATGGAACGGTTTGTAGAGCATGTCGATCCGCTCGAACGCCACCGCGAGCGGCAGGCGGCGGGCGTAGATTTCCTCACCGTCCGCAACGATACGGGCCAGCGTGCCGAGGCCACCGACAACGCGCGCCGACTGCGCATTGGCATAATCAGGCAGCGCCGAATCAAAAAGTTCGGGATCGAGTTCGTAGGGCTCGCGATTGACATCGAGATAAGCGCGAGGAAATCGCGCGGCGATCAAAGGTGCGCCGAGCGAGGCAATGCTGCCGACGAGGCCGTCGACGTAGCAATCCTCAGACTTGCGTAACGCAAGCGGATCGAGCCGCACCATGTCGAGAAATGCGCGCGGGTAGATGCGGCCCGAGTGGGGCGAGCACCACACGAACGGCGCGGTCTGGCGGGTCGGCTGATGCACCACGAACGGTGGCGACAGCTCCGACAGGATCGACTCGCGCTCGCTTAGCTGCATTTCGGCGTCGCTTTCATTGGGTTGTTGCAGTGTGCCTATCATTTGCGCCAGTGTCCATGGCGGTGAGCAAAAAGCTGCGACGGTTGAAGATGGTTTATCGTCTGCAGTCCGGCTTCATCGTCTGTTTACCTAGAGCGCGCCAATATGCGCCCGCCGTGTGGCTATTCATTTTCGACGAGCGTCAGACCCGCATGACCGTCAATCCGTCTCGCCTGCCACTGACCCGCATCCTGCTTGCCGAGGACGACGACAGCATGCGCGGCTTTCTCGAGCGCGCGCTTCGGAAGGCTGGCCACGACGTGGTGTCGTTCGACAATGGTGCCGACGCGTTCGAGCGTATCCAATACGAACCGTTCACGCTGCTACTTACGGATATCGTGATGCCGAAGATGGACGGCATCGAGCTGGCAAGACGGGCGAGCGAACTCGATCCCGAACTCAAGATCATGTTCATCACAGGCTTCGCTGCTGTGACGCTGACCGCCGACCTTGGTGGCGCCAAGGACGCGAGTGTGCTGTCGAAGCCGTTTCACCTCAAAGACCTCGTGCGCGAAGTCGAGCGGCTGATCTCGGCGTAACACGACGGCTGCGATCCAGCTGCCCTGGGTTTCGCCCTACCGGGTGGCTCCTCACCTCGAGACACTGAGCAACACCCGAGTGTTGCTGCCGTGCCGTTTACATCGATTGTTGCGGCTGCTAAGGCCGTCACGGTCCTGTCATGGTTGCGGAGGCTCCCGATGTCGTTCGATGCGTCACCTCGAGGCGGCCGCGAGCGCCCGTCCCTGAAATTGGTCGCCGGCAACAGCAACCGCCCGCTGGCTGAAGCGGTCGGTAAACACCTCGGCGTGCCGCCCACGAAAAGCAAAGTGACGCGCTTCGCCGACCTCGAAATCTTCGTCGAGATCCAAGAGAACGTGCGCGGCGAGGACGTGTTCGTTCTCCAGTCGACGTCGTATCCCGCCAACGACAATCTGATGGAATTGCTGATCTTGATCGACGCGCTCAAGCGTTCGTCAGCTCGGCGCATTACGGCAGTTATCCCCTATTACGGATACGCGCGCCAAGACCGGAAACCCGGACCGCGTACGCCGATCTCGGCCAAGCTCGTCGCCAACCTGATCGAGCGCGCTGGTGCTGATCGCGTGCTGACGCTCGACCTGCACGCTGGCCAGATCCAAGGCTTTTTCGACATTCCGACCGACAACCTGTTCGCCGCGCCGGTCATGGTGCGCGACATCCAGGATAATCTTCCCATCGACAATGTCGTCG
>Ga0163155_10002169_pt1 | contig 22368 bp, 18 predicted proteins | sample OliLakLV19SP4G1_FD_148611 | JGI IMG/M metagenome (GOLD analysis project Ga0163155, IMG submission 148611) | Freshwater microbial mat bacterial communities from Lake Vanda, McMurdo Dry Valleys, Antarctica - Oligotrophic Lake LV.19.SP4.G1 | ecosystem: Environmental > Aquatic > Freshwater > Lake >... | reverse complement strand
CCTGAAGACCGCGCGCTGCTCGATGGCACGCTTCCAGGCGGCGAAGCCGAGCGCTTGCCTCAGGAACGGGGGCCGCTCGATCTCTCGGCCATAACGCTGTTGCTGCCGACACGAAGGGCAGCGCGCGGTCTTCAGGACGCGTTCCTTGCAGCCTCGGCTTCACGCGCGCTGCTGTTGCCGACGATCCGTCCGATCGCCGATGGCGACGAGGATGCCAGCCTACTCGCAGGACTGTCGGGAGCTGGCGACGTCTCTACTCTCGCGTTGACCTTGCCGCCCGCCGTGTCCGAACTTGAGCGGCGCCTCGTCCTGACGAAACTCGTCCTGCAGTGGTCAGAGGCCATGGGCCGCGGCGGATCGGGGCCAGATGCGGCGCCCGGCGCCAAGACGCCCGCGCAGGCGGTCAACCTCGCGCGCGAACTGTCCCGGTTGATCGATATGGTCGAGACCGAGCAGGTCAGCCTCGATGGACTGGCCGATATCGTCCGGGAGGATTTCTCGGCGCACTGGCAGCAGACACTCGACTTCCTGCAAATCGTCACCTCGTGGTGGCCAGCCTATCTCGACGGCAGTGGTCTGATGTCTGCCGCAGCCCGGCGCAATGCGCTGATCCTGGCGGAAGCCGAGCGGCTGAAGGCGATGCCGCCAGACGGGCCGGTCATCGTCGCTGGCGTCACCGGCTCGATCCCGGCGACGGTGGCGCTGATGCGTACCGTGGCCAACCTGCCGAACGGCGCGATCGTGTTGCCGGGCCTCGATCTCGCGCTCGACGAGCCAAGTTGGCAGGCGATCACGGGTAGCAAATCTGAAAGCGGGCCCAGCTTCCCGCCGCATCCCGAACACCCCCAATTTGGCCTGAAGACACTACTCGACCGGCTTGGCCTGACGCGCGCCGACATCGCCGTTCTGTCGCGTGCCGATCGGGTATCGCCGCAAGCCGCTGCCCGCCAAGAGCGAGCGCGTCTCGTGTCGGAAGCGCTGCGGCCGTCGGCGACCACCGGACGCTGGCTCGACACGATCGCGGCAACGGATCGCGTGGCTGCTCGTTGCGCGATCGATGGCGTGACCCTGATCAACGCGCCGTCAGCCCAGGACGAGGCCGAAGCCGTCGCGATCATCTTGCGTGAGGCAGCCGAAACGCCGGGCCGGACAGCCGCACTGATCTCGCCCGACCGGCTCTTAGCGCGGCGCGTCGCGGTGCGGCTCGAAGCCTGGGGCATCCGGGTCGACGACAGCGCTGGTCGGCCGTTGCGCAAGACACCGCCGGGCGCCCTGCTCGATCTCACCATTGCGGCAATCGCCGAAGATTTCGCGCCCAAGCCTCTGATGGCGCTTTTGAAACATCCACTCACGCGGCTCGGCCTCGACCCGTTCGTCGTCCGCCGGTCGGCCCGGGCCATCGAAATCGGGGCGTTCCGTCGGCCATATCTCGGTCGCGGACTGACGGGGATACTGGCGGCCCTGGACGCGGCTGAGCGGGATTGCGCGTTGGGGCCAGACGAGCGCACCAATCGCCGGACGCGCGCGGCCGGCCGGTTGTTCAAGGACGATTGGGCGGGCGCCCGCGATCTCGTTATGCGATTGGAGGTGGCGTTCGCGCCGCTCATAGCGCTGTTCGACGACGGGCTCGATCATTCGTTGGCGGTGTTTGCCCACGCCCATGCCGCGACGAGTGCCGCGCTGACCGCTCTCCCGCCAATAGCCGCAGCGACGCTTCCTACGGAAAATGCCGCTGCAGATGTCGCTCTCACGGCTTCCACCCCATGGCATGCCGACGATACGGTCTGTCCGCTGTGGCATGGCGAAGCTGGGAGCGTGGCCCGCGCACTGCTCGAAGGGCTGACCCGGCCTGGGTTGCCAGCTCCCGACCTTGCCGCGCGCGACTTCCCAGATGTCTACCGTGCCCTCATTGTCACCGAGACGGTACGGCCGCGCGTGCCGGTTCATTCGCGGCTGTCGATCTGGGGGCCGATGGAAGCCCGATTGCAGCAGCCCGATATCGTGATCCTCGGCGGGCTCAACGACGGCACATGGCCCGACGCCGCCGATCCAGGTCCGTGGCTCAACCGGCCGATGCGCGCCGAACTGGGGCTCCCGGCACCTGAGGAAAAACTCGGTTATGCAGCCCATGACTTCGCCACCGCCATGGGCGCGTCACGCGTCTTCTTGACGAGGGCCGAAAAGATCGACGGTGTGCCGACCGTGCCGTCGCGCTGGCTGATGCGGCTCGACGCGCTGCTCGGCGGGCTTGGGCTCGCCGACGCGTTGCGCGCTGGCGTGCCGGACAGCACCTATCTCGCCTGGGCCCGGCAGCGCGACAAACCCGGCCCATGGTCGCCGGTTGCCAAGCCGGAACCGCGCCCGCCTGTCGCCATCCGCCCGCGCAAATTGTCCGTGTCAGCCGTCGAAACGTGGATTGGCAATCCGTACGCGGTGTTTGCGTCTCACATTTTGCGGCTCGAACCGCTGCCCGCACTCGGCACGGCACCCGATGCCAGTATTCGCGGCGCGATCGTGCACGAGGCGATGGCCAAGTTCGCCATGGCCTGGCCCGATACGCTGCCGCCCGATATCCAAGGCGAGCTGATGACGCACGCCGACGCCGTGCTGCGCGATTGGACGGGCCATCCGAGAGTGGCGGCGTTTTGGTTGCCGCGCTTCGAGCGCTTTGCCGAATGGTTCGCCGAAACGGAACCCAGCCGCCGCATTGGCCGCGTTTGCGCCGAGGTCAAAGGTGAAATGCAGCTGTTGCCGTCAAATTCACTGCCGTTCACGCTGACAGCCCGCGCCGACCGCCTCGACGTCGGGAATAGCGGCGTCCGGATCACCGACTACAAGACCGGGTCGCCGCCCAGCAATTCGGCCGTCAAGGATCTGCACAAGCCGCAGTTGCCGCTCGAAGGCGCCATCATGGCCACCGGTGGCTTTGGTGCGGCCGCGAATACCGGTTCAGGGATCGCCGGGTCGCTGCTGGGGCTTCGCTACATCAAGGCGTCGGGCGGCGAACCTGCCGGCAACGAAACCGATATCAAGTCGGATGATCTCGCCAACCTGATCGAACGGGCAACTGCGGGGCTGACGCGCCTTGTCGCCCGTTTTGACGATCCAGCAACGCCCTATGCCGTAGCTCGCCGTGCCAAGTTCCACTACGATTTCGACCCCTACACGCAGCTTGCCCGCGTCGCTGAGTGGTCGGCCGCCGGCACCGCTGACGTCTCCAGCGACGACGCCAACGACACAGGGGAGGCCACGTAATGGGGACCCTTGCCTCATTCGTTGCCGCTGACATGGACCGCGTGGTCGCCGCTACGACCGGCTTGCAACGGCAGGCGGCTGATCCGATGGCCTCGGCCTGGGTCGCAGCCAACGCTGGAACCGGCAAAACGCATGTGTTGACCCAGCGGGTGCTGCGGCTGTTGCTGGCTGGAACACCTCCGTCGCGGATTCTGTGCCTGACCTACACTAAGGCGGCCGCCGCCGAAATGAGCACGCGTGTGTTCGACCATCTAGCCGGTTGGGTCGGGCTTTCCTCAGACAAGCTCGATGCCGACCTCACCCGGATGACGGGCACGACCCCGGACGCGCGCACGGTGGCGCTTGCGCGGACCTTGTTTACGGCGGCCATCGAGACGCCGGGCGGCTTCCAGGTGCAGACGATCCATGCGTTCGCGGAACGGCTGCTGCAGCGCTTCCCACTCGAAGCAGGCGTGCCGCCGGGGTTCACAATCCTGGATGAAGCCAAAACCAACGCACTGCGCCGGGACGCAATCGACGCCACGCTGCGGATAGCGACCAGCGACCGCGACACGCCGCTTGGCCAAGCGCTCCTGACGGCGGTGCGCTATGCGGCCGACGACACATTCGACACGCTGTTGATTCAGGCGTGCGGCAACCGCGAACTGATCGCACAGCTGGTGGTTCCACGCCGCCAGGATAGCGACCGCAGCGATAGCGACTGCCACGAAGCGTTTGCCGACCTCGAAGCGACCTTGCGCGGGATGTTCACCGTCGCACCCGATGCCGACGTAAGTGCCCTTCGGCCCGCCATGGCCGACGTGTTCGACGATGAAACATTGCGCCAACTGGTCGGTGTGCTGGCCGAGGGCAGCGTGACCGAGGTCAAAGCCGCCAGCATCCTGCGGACGGCGCTTGGCGCGGGGCAATCCACCCGGATCGCTGCGTTCCGCGGGTATTTCCTGACCGGCAAAAGCACTGCGCGCGACGATCTGATGACCAAAGGTACCGCCGTCGCCTACGAGCGGCTGGCCGCAACGGCCACGCGCGCACAGGCTGAGTTCATTCGATTGCACGAAACCGCGCGGGCACTCGATATGGTCAACGCCACGGTCGCGCTCTACCGGCTGGCCGCGCATGTCCACAGCCGGTTCATCGCCCTCAAATCAAACCGCGCGGCGCTCGATTTCGACGACCTGATCGAGCGGACATCGGCGCTGTTCCAGTCCCACGACAGCGCCTCTTGGGTGCTCTACAAACTCGACGGCGGCATCGACCATGTGCTGGTCGATGAGGCGCAAGATACCTCCCCGGCACAGTGGCGGATTGTCGGCGCCATCGTGCAGGAGTTTTTCGGCGATGCTGGCGCCGGCCCAGAACGCGCCGGAGTGGGTCGCATCGGAGTGGGTCGCATCGGCGCGGATGGCAGCAACGTCGGCCGCGCGTCCATCGCCCGGACGGTATTCGCAGTCGGCGATGAGAAGCAGTCGATCTACAGCTTCCAAGGCGCTGCCCCCGAGATGTTTGCCGCCAACGGCCGCCATTTCGAGGCCCTCGCACGCGGCGCGGGATGCGCTTGGCACCCTGCTGCCTTGACGCTGTCGTGGCGCACGGTTTCGCCCGTTCTCGACCTCGTCGACGCGACATTCGCCAATGCCGATCGAACGCCCGGCCTGACTGCCGACGCGGCGCATGCGATCCGCCATCAAGCCCGGCGCGCTGGACACGCGGGGCTTGTCGAGATCTGGCCGTTGGAAGAGCCCGACGAAGCCAGCGACACCGACGCCTGGTCGCCGCTCGACGAGGACGGGCGCACGTCGCCAGCGCTGCGCTTGGCCGACCGCATCGCTGAGACGATCCGCACGTGGCTCGATCGCGGCGAGCGTCTCGAGAGCGAAGACCGGCCGGTGCGGGCTGGCGACATCCTGGTCCTGGTGCGCAAACGCAACCCGTTTGCGCCAGCAATCGTCGCGGCGCTCAAAAAACGCGACATCCCGGTGGCCGGCACGGATCGCATCACACTGTCGGGCCAACTCGCGGTGCAGGATCTGATGGCGCTCGGTGATTTCCTGACGCTACCGGAGGACGATCTCGCACTCGCCAATGTACTCAAGGGGCCGCTGTTCGGGCTTGACGATGACGACCTGCTGCTCCTCGCCCACGGCCGCAAGGGCACGCTTTGGAAGGCGCTGCTCGACGCCGGGTCGGCGGTCTCGACAGCCGCCCGATTTGCTACCGCCGCTGACCAATTAAAGCGCTGGCGCAGTAAGGCCGACTTCCTGCCGCCGTTTGAATTTTTCGCCCACGTTCTCGACCGCGACGGCGGACGGCACAAGTTGCTGACCCGGCTTGGCCCGGAGGCCGCCGACCCGCTCGATGAGTTCATGAACCTCGCGGTCCGCTTCGACGATCAGGCGCCGCCATCGCTGACCGGATTCCTCGGCTGGCTGCGCGAGGACGAACGGACGATCAAGCGCGACATGGAGCAGGGGCGCGACGAGGTTCGCGTGCTGACCGTGCATGGCGCCAAGGGTCTCGAAGCACCGATCGTGTTTTTGCCCGATACGTGCTCCAACGGCGCGAACGGCCGTGGGGCCCGGCTGATCCCGTTGTCACCCATGCAGTTGCCGGACGGTGCGCCGATGATCGCGGTTTGGCCGGTCGCTGGCGCCAAGGGTCTCCCCGCGATCGAACGGGCCAAAGCCGACGTCAAGGCCGCGGAGACGGAGGAAGCCAACCGCCTGTTGTACGTGGCCATGACGCGTCCGCGCGACCGCCTCTACATCGCGGGAGCCCGAGGTGCAAAAAAGCTGCCCGACGACTGCTGGTACCAGACAATCACGGCTGCACTCACCTCGCCCGCGATCGCGGCGCGCGTCGAGACGGTCTGCGTAACAGCCGCTGGATCGGGCGAGACACAGTCCGTGCGGCGCATCTCGGCCGCGCAGACCGAGCCGCCGACCGCGCCGAAGCGTTCGGTCAGCGACGACGTGATCGCCGCCCGGCGGCCAGCGTGGCTCTTCGCGCCAGCCCCGCGCGAGGTGCGGCCCGTGATCCCGTTTGCGCCGTCGCGGCTCGCACCTTACGATCACGACACTACGGGCGAGCCAGCCGCCCACACGCCGGAGCTGGAGGCACAGATCCGTCGCCAATCCCGCGAAGAAACGCCGCCAACTGGGATCGCACCGATCGGTGCTCCCAATTCAGGCGTCGACACGCGATTGTTGCGCGGCACGCTGACCCACGCGTTGCTGCAGCATCTGCCATCCCTACCGCGCCAGACATGGCCCGTAACAGCCGACGGCTTCCTCGATCTGCGCGGGGCAGCATTACCTGTCAGCGCCCGTCGCGACATCACACGCGAAACAATTGCTGTCCTCAGCGATCCGGTTTTCGCGCCGCTGTTCGAGCGGGGCAGCCGCGCCGAGGTCCCGATCATCGCCGAGATCGCCGATCCGACCGGTCGTAGCCCGCCGCTGATGCTCAACGGTCAGATCGACCGGCTGGCGATCGACGCGCACCGCGTCCTGATCGTCGACTACAAGACCAACCGGGTTGCTCCGACCCGCGTCGAAGATGTCGAGGAGGCCTACCTCGTGCAGCTAGCCGCTTACCGTGTGGCGCTTGCTAAAATCTTTCCTGGCCGCGATATTCGCGCGGCTCTGCTGTGGACACAGACGGCCCGGTTGATGGAAATCCCGACATCGATCCTCGACACCTATGCGGCGCGACTGTTCGAACTCGCCACCCGTCCGCTTGACCTCGATGGGTTGCCTTCTTAACTAGCTGATTGCGTGTACATAGCTTCGGCTGCCGGACTCTCGCGAACTTGCCCCGACATCGGACGCGTCTGCCCTCAAGCCTCACAACAAGGAGAGACTACCGATGACTAAGACAGTTTCCGACGCGACGTTCGATGCCGAAGTGCTGAAATCAGCCGAACCCGTGTTGGTTGATTTCTTTGCCGAATGGTGCGGCCCGTGCAAGGCGATGGCGCCAGCACTCGATATCGTGGCGACCGAAATGGCCGGCAAAGTCAAGGTCGTGAAGCTCGACGTCGACCAGAACCCCGGCACGACGGCCAAGTATCGCATCATGGCGATGCCGACGCTTCTGCTGTTCAAAGGCGGCGAAGTTGCCGCCCAGCACACCGGTGCGATGGTCCAGAAAGCCCAGCTCGAGGCATGGATCACGAAGTCGGTCGCCTAGCAGGCCTTCCGCTTTAAATGCAATCGCGGAAGGGCTCTAACTTATTGGTTTGTCGTGCTTCTTTTCGGAAAACCGGTTCCCGCTTTTCCAGAAGCAGTCTAAGTACACTTGCGACATCCAAAACCAGCCGATGGTGAACGTTAATCGAGCGCCGTCGACTTGTTAGAGTGCGGTTATCAGGGCGCGGCAACGGTTAAGGCCGTGCGGACGGACGCCTACATTGCGCTTGATATCGTGAAGCGCTCCGACGCGGCCAAAGGCTTCAAGCCGCTGCCGAAAAATTGGATCGTCGAGCGGACGTTCGGCTGGCTCGGCCGCTGCCGAAGGCTTGCCAAGGACTTCGAGAACCTGACCCGCAGTCACGCCGCGTTCGTCATCCTCGCCATGATCCGCCTCATGGCGCGCCGCGTCGCAAGGGCGTTGAAATAGAATCGATTAATTCAGGACGGACTCTGAGAATACGGACCGACCACTCATTATGGCAGCCGCAGTTTGGCTCATCCTTCTCGTTGCAATCGGGCAGACGATCAATTGGGCCTTGCCTGGGTCATTGCCGCTTGTTTGGGTAGCGGTAACCGTTGAAATTTGCCGTCATGGGTTGTCTCTGGAAGCGACTTTTGGCGCTGCTGCCGCCATGTCGAGATCCGTCCGCAAAGGCGGAACGTGATCACCACTTCGCTGTAGACTGCGCAACCCATCTTGGTCTCGGCAGCGTGACTCGGGCGGGTCACAGGGCGGGTCGATATCACCAAGTTTTCGCCCGTTAGCACCTCGCGCAGCGTGAACGACCCGTTGAACACTTGTGCCGCGGCCTTCGGCTGAAGGATCGAGGACATGCCCGAGGACAGGATTGGACTGCTCTTCAGTATGTGCTAACGCGTCGCGAGCACAGCCACTTGCCCGACAGAAAACGCATCCCCCTTGGCGCTCGATCGCGGTGCCAACGGAGGCATTTATCCCCGGCGCGATCCCGATCGTGGCGAACGCGAAATAGTGTGGAGGTTCCGCCGTGATCAAGCGCATTTTGAAGCGAACCGTCGACCGGCTCCGCGGGATGGTCGATCCGCCGATCAAGCAGGCTCACGGCATCGACTACACGACGTACCGCACCATTCAGAACGAGGGCTTTCGACGAAAGATCGACGTCGTGTTCGTGAGGCAGCGGAATATCGAGCATATTGCGCGCTTTGCGGAGCGGCGCGGCTCAGTCTGTTCGATCCTGTGCCACGGGACGCGCAACGGCTCGGAGCAGAAATTCTTCAAGGCAGCTGTACCCGGCGCGCGCGTTCTTGGAACGGAGATCGGCGAGGGCGCCGCTCGCTTTCCAGATACCGTCGAATGGGATTTCCACGACATGAAGCCGGAGTGGACCGCAGCCTGGGACGTGATCTACTCCAACTCTTGGGATCACGCCCTGGAACCGGAACGGGCCTTCAAGACATGGGTGAGTTGCCTCTCACCAAACGGTATCCTCGTGCTCGAGCATACCGAATTGCACACCCCGCGTCACGTGGACGAACTCGATGTCTTCGGTGCCAGCTTCAACGGCCTCATCGGCTACCTCGACGAGGTGCTGCCCCCCAGCCACAAAATCGTGGGCAGGATAGTCGACCTTCCTGAAACACCGAATGAACAAAAAGCGGTCGTTATCGCTAGGGCCTAATGAGAACGGGTCGTTTCTTATTCCAAGCGAGGAGTTCCCGCGCATGATTACTGCGAAGCGCGCTGTCGTGGCTGCAAGGTCGGCAGCATCGATCACCGTCGGCCTAACGCGCGCGACGCGGCGCCCGGACCGCTCGGCGAACTATGCAGCTCATTTTCTGTTTCATCGCGCCAAGCCGGTGGCGTTATCGTGGCACGGCTTTCAAATCTGGGCTCGCGGCCTCGATTGGCCAGCTCTTCAGGAAGTGCTGATAGAAAACGAGTATGGGGCGCTGGCTGACTATCTCGTCGCGCAGCCCAGCCCGGTCGTTCTGGATCTGGGAGCTAACATCGGCACCTTCTCACTGTTCGTGTTTTCGATCGCACCGACCGCACGCGTGCATTCATTTGAGCCGTCGGCGGCAACATTCGATGTGCTGTCGAAGACGCGGCGCGCCAATCCGCAGTGCCAATGGGATATCAACCGTGCCGCAGCTTGGCGCGAAGACGGCAGCATCTCGTTCGCGAACGGTTTGTCGAGCACGGCTGGCCAAGTCGCCGCCGACGGGGACGAAACCGTGCCGGCTCGATCACTGGCTAGCATATTGCGGACTTGCGGCGGGGAGATTGATGTCGCCAAAATTGACATCGAAGGCGCGGAGGAAGCCGTTCTGGCGGACAGCCAGGCCGAGCTGTTGCGCATCCGTACCCTGGTGGTCGAGTTGCATCCCGATCGTTGCAATTCACCGCGAGTTGTCAGGGCGCTGAGAGAATGCTACGGCAACCTCTATATGATACCGGGCCGCAGATCCGCCAAGCCGCTCATTCTTGCAACACGGCAGCGCCCTCCGGCCAACCTGCCGTTTTACCTCGACTGACCGGCCAGCGGTCGACGGGAAGGACACCGGAACATCACATATGATCGTTACTCCACGGCCACCCTCGCGTGCGCGATTGATGACGTTCGCAAATCCGCGATACTCATACCTCAGGGCGCTCGAACATGAGATCATTCCAACGATCGAGCTGAATGGTCGCGTACTCGACTTCGGCGGTGGCGCCAAGGCGGAATACGTGCACCGACTCGCCGACCGCGGCGGCAAAATCGACAGCCTCAATATTGACCCGGCTGTCGAACCAACCATGCTGCACGATGCCAATACGCCATTTCCGATCGCCAACGACTTCTACGACACCATCATTTCTTTCAATACGCTCGAACACGTGCGGCGTGACGAGTTTGCGTTGGGCGAACTTGTGCGTGTGCTCAAACCGGGTGGCGCGATCCACATCATCGTGCCGTTTCTTTATCGCGTGCATGCTTCACCTTCCGACTACCACCGCCATACGGCGCACTGGTGGGAAATCGCGCTTGCAGACTTTGGAATTCCCCCTAGTCAATCGCGGATCGAGCCAATAATGTGGGGACGTATGACCACCGCCAATTCGTTTCTCGAGTTTAGCCGCTTGCGGTTCCTGCGCCGTTTACCATTATGGGTTGATCTGGTCGCAAAAGGTATGGCGGATGATGATTATCCGCTCGGCTATTATATCTCCGGAACCAAGTTGTGAGGTTCGAACTGGCGGTTCAAGACGACGACCGCAACCTTTGTCCCAACCGCTCCGTCAGGAAAGGGCCATAGTTTACCATCGCCATAATCCACGCCGTCATGGCGGCAGTGGTGGCATCGAGGATCGTGAATTGAACGAGAAGTCCGATTGCTGCGAGCTGCGACAACGCGCCCAGGATACCGAGAAGGCCGAAACGTTTCAAAGTGTCGGCCGCAACGAGTGACGGCCACAGCCAACCGTGAATGCCGAGCGTGACCACGAGCAACCCCGAGAACACCTCGAAGGCGGGCAGCGTGGGAGCGTAGTGCGGGTAGTGCGCCGCCGCGAGAGGGCGCAATACGAACCACGAAGCTAGCACGGTGCCGATCGCCGCCGCCGTCCCTATGGCCATCAAACGCCAGCGATGGCGGCGAAACTCGCCCCACTGTTCCCGTTTGATACAGTCGACGATGGTCGGCGTGTAGAATTGATGCACGGCATCGGACAATCCCGCCATTGTGTCGTACGCTTGACGCGCGACGCGATAGTAGCCGGTGACCGTGTCGTTCGTGAGGGCCGCGACCAGCAACGTGTCGGCCGAGCGGCTGAGCATTTTCGAAAGCCCAACCAGCGACGCGCCGACCAGAAAACGACCTTCGGTGAGAATCTGGCGCACCATGGCACCCGGGGGTACCGTCAGGATGGAATGAGCGAGCGCGCCACTTACCACGCGTGCCGCAACTACCATCGCCAACCCGATCGAGACGGCCCCGGCGAGCGCCACGCCGGCAAAAAATCCGCCGAGATCCGGACTGGCCACAAGACATGCCAGCGTGATGAGCGTCACGGCTATCTGGGTTGCCAGGCGCAACCAGCCGGAGATCGCGAAATCTCCGACGAGACGCAGGAATGTCGTCAGCGCGGCGTTCGGGAATACGACGGCCATGCGGAGAGCCATCGCCGCGACGAACCAGGGGTCCGCGCCCTGCTCCAGAAGTCGCGGCGCCACGATCGCCGAAACGGCCATAACCAGAAGTGCGACGACCACACCGGCTGCCAGATGCAAGGCGAGGCTTGAGGAAAGAATGTCGGCGCGTCGCCGTGAATTCTCTTTAGGTGCCGCATAGTAGAGGCTCGTCGTCAAATCCGCGAGCTTCACGTCCAGCAGGCCCGTCACGACGCCGCCGATGGCCGCCAGCACGCCAATCAACGCGAAGTCTGCCGGCTTCAGGATCGTCAAGGTGTAGGCAAATTGCACGAGGCCCAGCGCGGCGCAAGCCACGTTGATGGCGAGCAGGAACGTCACGGGGTGGGAGGCGAGCTTGTGCAATTGCGCCCGAACCCGCTCCGCGCTCATGGCTTCACGACACGCGGGTCACGCGGTCCTCGCCTCTCGCGTACCAGATCTTCCAACTCGCAGACGATCTTGCGGGTGTAGCCCTCAAGATCGTGTCGACCGATAACCAGATCGCGCAGGCGTTGGGGCTCGATGCCGTGCTCGCCACCAAGCCAGGCTGCGATCCGGTCGGCAAGTGCCGCAGGCGTCGGATCGGAAAGCAGCATCTCGGGAAAGCTAACTAGATCGGTTGCAAAGGCCTCGTTGCTGGTTAGCACCGGACAGCCGCAGGCCAGCGCTTCCATCACCGTCTTGTCCATGCTGCCAGTTGCACTGACGTTAACGTGCAGCGCCGCTGTCCGGTAGAGCCGCGCCGTTTCAGGTTGCTGCATAGGCCCGGTCACTTGGACGTTTCGATCGAGACCCAGTTCCTCGATGCGTGCATCGATCTCGCGGCGGTACACGTCATCGTCCAGCGTCAGCTGAGGGCCTGCGATGACGAGGCGTGCGCCACATAGCCCTGGACGTCCGACGAGCAGTGCCATCGCCTCGACCAGCAGCATGGTGCGTTTGCGCCGCGACACGCGTCCGACCGTGACGATCTCCGGCTGAATTCTGCGGTCGGACGGAATGACGAACAGTCCGGTATCGATGGCCTGTCCAATGACGCGCTTTTTGGGTGTCGCGATACGAAAGCCTTCGGGTGTCGACGTCACAATGCGTGATGCGATCCTAGTCGAGAGTTGCAGCCTCCACGGTACCGAGCCGTGCGCGTACCAGAGCAGAAGCGGGATACCGCGTACCTTCAAGTAAGGGCCAATCCGATAGCACCACTCGTGCGCCATGTGGACGAAGCAGGCGTCCGGACGAAAGCGCTCGATGGATGCGATCAGGCTCGGTAGCATCAGCCATGCGGCACCGAGGGTGCGCGGAACACCCAGGGGCCGATGCGGCATGGCGGTCAGCGAAACCCGGTCCGGCACCTCGAAGTCACCGAGCCATTCAGTGAAAACATGGATAGCCTCGACCCGCTGGCTCAATTCCGTTACTAGGCGGGATTGCCATGCGAGGACAGGGCTTTGCCGATCGAGTGTGAAGTTGATGACCAGAATGCGTAGTCGAGAGCGGGGGGCGATACTAAAAGTAACATCTGGGCCCGACGGTGCGTCACTTGCCGGGTTATGCATGTCGCAGCGCGAGGGATCGTGACGCCATCTCGCGCCACAAGTTGACGGTGTCGCCCATGCGATCGTCGCCATTCGTGCGGAATTTGTTGTTTAAATCATCTTCGACGCTTAGCCAGAACCGCGTAAATTCTTGTTGCCGTGCATGCTCAATGGTCTTCGCCAAATTCTTAAATGCCGTCAAGTTCTCATACCTGTCATCCGCCACAACGAACCCCGACGCCTGCACGAGGTCCCTCATGACGGCGGATGAAATACGGGCCTGGTAACGATCCGTCCGGTTGACGTGCGGCCAGAGGGCAGCCAAGCGATTCTGGAGTGCCACAGCGAGATTAGCCCCCCAGCCGCGAAACTCGTCGAGGTCGAGCGCCGTTCGAAAATGGCCGTCGTCATAGTTGAGATAGAACGTGCCGTCGACCGCCAGATGTCGTTGAGCATGACGCATGTAGGCCAGCTTGTCGCATACGTGTTCAAGCACCGAGAAGCTGACGATGCAATCGGCCGAAACGGTGTCGCTCGCAAGCTCGTCGTCCGACAGAACCCGCGCAGGGGTGGATTTCAAACGGTCGCGCAAAACTGCGGCCGACCCAGCGTCGGGTTCGTAGCAGACCAACTCAATATGAGGATGTTTCTCAAGTATGACTGGCCAGTCACCGCCGCGCCCGGCACCGTAGTCAAACACCACCAGTTTCGGTCGCGGATCGGCCAAAACCAACGCCATAATCCTGGCTTTCGCGGCATTGCCCGTCCAATAATACACTTGGCCCCCACTAATTTGCCGCACAGTACGCCGCTTGATGCCTGCTATCGCGCTTTTTCAAGATGCGACCGTATGTTCAGCAAGCATTCAAGTTGAGTACGTTATCGGGTACCGAGGAACAAGTTCATACCGTGGGCACGGCTCGCGGCTCAACTGAATGTTTCGGAGATGGACCACAGTGAGACCCTTGAAGTTAATACCGACGATTATAGTCATCTTTACAGCGGCCGTTTTGATCTCCGGTGCCGCCGTGGCAACGCCGCTGACCGTGATCAACGACCTGGGCAATTCGAAGCTCAACGCCGTTCAAAAAATTCACCAAGGCTGCCACCACGATGATCGGTATAGCCCAGGCCTTGGTTGGCACAACCATTCGAATTCCGAGTGCCGCCCGGAACCGGCTCGCCGTGATCGAGACGACGAGTCGCGTTACGACAATCGTCGCGGCTACGAAGTCCGGCGAGGCGGCGATTCTCGAGGTCGACACGGCGGCGGCTGCCACTACGATTGTCGCTTCAGCGAAGAGGACGGCTGGCACAACCACAGTAACGCGCAATGTCGACCCGAGCCCTGCCGCGTTAGGCGGTAAAGGGATCTTACATGTCTTTAGTCGCTCGCAATATTTCGGCTGAAGCGAATGTGCGGGCGTGCGGCGTGTGTCGCCAGAACGCTGTCCGGCTTGCGTGTGCCAACGAAGCCAGATTGAGCAACATGGCAACCTTGCCGCCGTCAAGGCCAGAGCCTTGACGATGAAATCGTCCGCCAGCTCCGAACCATAGGGGGTGCTGACGATTTGGCGTGCCCGTTGCTTGTACTCTTTCACGAAATCCACGTTCGGGATGCCACAGCGACAAACTTTCAGGTCGGCACTGACGACGCTGAGGAAATGGTGCTTCAGCACCAAGGCTATGTGACCCTTGCACGAGCGCCACCTCCTCCCAATGTTACGCGATGATGTGGATTGCTTAGGGAGACTGAAATGATTACGCGACTCGTCCTTGCATTGTGCCTAGGCCTAACTGGCACGGCAGCCCTTGCGGCCGATGCCGGCAGCCCAAAGGCGATCAATACAGGTGGCGAGAAGGGGGCATATAACTCTCTGTTCTGCCCGCCGATCCCTGGCGTTCTTGCCGAAGCCTATTTTCAGGGCTATGCGTGCACGCCGTCTAAAGGCACCCTCGACAACATTGCGCGCGTGCTGGCAACGCCTTCGCAGATCGGCTTCGCCCAGCTCGACGTCTTCGCCCGTGAGCAGATGGCACGGCCAGAGGAGTTCAAGAAGCTGGCTCTTATTCGCCGCGATATTGCCTGCGAAGGGCTGTGGATGGTGACCAGGAACGAAAGGCTCACCGGCTATGGGGACGTGCTCGGCTTCGCCCGCCGCATTCCCTTCGTACTGCCTCCAGAGGGTTCCGGTGCAGCCGCAAGCTTCGCTTTCTTGCAAGCGGCCGATCCGGAGGGTCTGGGAAAAGTACCAAAGGCGAACATCAAGAATGTCGCGGATGCGACGGCCGTGATCAACGAGGTTGCAAATTCGAGTGCCGGCGCTGTTGGCTTCTTCGTGCAGTTCGCTGATCCTGAGAATGCGAATATCAAGCTGATCAATGACAAGAAGCTGACGATCATTCCTGTAGCCAGCCGCGAAATACTACGCATGCGAATTGGCGACGAGCCGGTTTATCAGGTGCAATCTTTCGCCCTGAAGTCGGCCGGTCTCATTAGCAAGGGCAAGGAAGTGGCGACAGCGTGCACGCCGGTTGCCATCTTCACTGGTGCCCCGGATGCGTTGCCGGAAGGCAATGCGCGCGTCGACCACAAAGACATGATCGAGAAAGTGAAGACGATCCCGGCTGAGAAACTGCTGCCGCAGGAAACCCGGATTGCCGCTCTCATCAAGGGTGCCCGCAAGCTGACCGATCAAGCCGTCGAGCAAATCAATATTGGCGTCGAAAAAGCCAAGCAGTCCATCGACAAGCAACTGGGCAACTGAACTTTATGGCCTTTCAGGACGGCCGGTGCGCTCCACCCGAACAAGCCCCATTCTGCTGACGGGGCTGGCGGTGTGCGGGACCTGCGGCGGCGGCATGACGTTGCGAACCCGAGCAGCCCTGACCCGGCTCAAAACCTCGGCTCGCGACGGCATCAGATTGACGCCTGACCTCATCGAACGGTTCAGCGCAACGTTGCGCGAGCATGTCACGTCGCGCGACGTGCAATTCCGCAAAGCCTATCTTGGCGCCACTATCGACCGGATCGAAGTCGACGATCGGTGAGATCCGCATTTGCGGCCGGAAAGACGTTCTGGAACAGCTTGTTACCGGCGAAGCGAAGCCCGCAGGCATCGCCCGGAAAGCGATTCGCAGTTTTGTTCCGGGATGGCTGGGGAACTAGGATTCGAACCTAGACAGGCAGAGTCAGAGTCTGCAGTCCTACCATTAGACGATTCCCCATCGCCCGCGGCTGGGGTGACCCGGCCAAGCGTTGGTGCTACCAACTCCAATCCGATGACGCAAGCTCGCCGAAGCAATCGCGCTGCTCGAAGAGGAATGCGCACAGTTGGTCAACGCGTTGCTCTTCGGCTAGCGGGCTCGTCCGCGAACCGCAACTCGGCCCCTACCACCTTTCGGCGTGTGCACCTGACCCGCGAACTAAGCCGATTAGATCCTGTGAAAGCCACACCATGACGCCGCCCGAGCAGCCCCCCGGTGGATCCAGCCCCAAAGACCGCAGCAACCCGCGTTGGCCCCGCAATGCCGATGCTCAGACGGATGCCAGATCGAACGCTCACGGCGAAGATCGGTGGAACACCCAACGCGACGCCCCGTGGCGGAAGGACCGCCGCGAACGGCCAGCTAGCGGTTGGAAACCGCGCCCGCACCGCACCGCGACCGTTGATATGAATGATGGGATCATACGGCTTTACGGCCTCCACCCCGTCGAGGCGGCACTATCCAACCCGCAGCGCCGGATCACCCGTGTCACGGCCACCGACAATGCCGCACGAAAATTGGAGGCAGTCCTCACGGCCCGCGGCATTACGGTCGAGCCGACGACACCACGCGACCTCGACAAATTACTCGGCTCCGACACCGTTCACCAAGGCATCATGGTCGAAGCCGACGCGCTTCCAGAGCCCGAGTTGGAGGCCCTCGCCGAGGCCGCGATCCGTCAACGGTTACCGTTGATCGTGCTCGATCAGGTGACCGACCCGCACAACGTCGGTGCGGTCCTCCGTTCGGCTGCCGTCTTTGGCGCGACGGGCGTGGTCATGACCCGCCGCCACAGCCCCCCACTCAACGGAACGCTTGCGAAAGCAGCGTCGGGTGCGCTCGAATTGGTCGATGTCGCTCTCGTTCAGAACCTTGCCCGAGCGCTGGCTGAACTCAAAGAGTACGGATTGCGGATCGTCGCGCTGGACGGCGACGGGGGCGGCCTGCTCGACGACGAACCGTTCGACAGCGGCGTCGCCCTGGTCCTCGGCGCCGAAGGGCGTGGACTGCGCCAGTCCACGCGGGAGGGCGCTGACGCGGTCGTTCGTATCGCGACCGGGGGCAAGATCGACAGCCTCAACGTGTCGAACGCAGCGGCGATCTCGCTCCACCTAGCCGCTATGAGGCGGCGCTCAGCGACGTGAAACAAAAATGGCGGCGCAGTCACCTGCACCGCCCGAATAAGTTGCATGAGCCTAACCGTCGCCCAGCTTAATCGCAGATGGTCTCGCGATGGCAGGTATAGCGACCGCCGCGGCAAACGTAATCGCCATAGCGGTTCTCGAAGCAGTGGCGATTTTTCCAGCTGCACCGCTCCGGACCCGGGTAGCAGCCACCACTGCGCTCATAGCCGCGATCGCGTGCATTGGCGGCGGCACCTAGGATGCCGAGGCCGATAATGCCAGCAGCAATGCCGATGCCAATGTTGCGGCCGCGCCGCGCCTCGGCGTCTTCGATCGTCATGACGGTCGCGCCAAAGAAGGTTGCTGCGGCCAATGTCATGGTCGTCAGGGTCTTCATCATCAACGTCTCTCCAAAGTCAGGCGGTGCGATGGCAAATCGTGATTGGTGAGCCCATTCGCGCAACGTCAAAGACGGTCGACGAAGCGGGCATCTCCACAGACACTAGAGAAATCGAATGAATACGGCCTGAACACGGCAATGCCCGCAACAACCGAGCATTATCGGCTCACTTTTTCTCACCAGTGCGCGTGGTCGTGTCGACCATGGTGTTTCTCGTGCCAGCGGTAATGCTTGTAGCGTTTGGGCGTGGCGCCCCAGGCTTTGTAGTAAACCGGGTGTTTGAAGTGGGCGCGGTTCGATCCGACGAGGTGGCGCGAACGCCAATAGCCCGAGTTGTAATAGGGGTAATAGCCGTTCGGCACGTACCTGTAGGCGTACGGATCAGTTGCGTTGTTCGTGTGATAGACGTGGTGATAGCGCGGATAATAGCCCCAGTGGCGGACAACCCGCTCGTGGGACGCACCGTGCGGCGCGCTTGAAACGCGGTGATCGGCCACTGCGGGAGCCGGACCGATGGCCATGGCGACGAGTAGCGCCCACAGTGCAACACAAGAACGTGCAATCCGCGATCGGTGTGAACTCATGACGGGAACTCCTGATTGACGTTTACTCGAAGTGGTTAACGGATAAACGCTAAGAATTCGTAACGGTGCGGCCACTTGGTTCTGGATTGTGGGTTCCGGGCTCTCGAATGTCATTGTCCCGACAGCGTCTGGCGACGGCTTCCTTCACTGACTACCGTCGACCGATGCGGCACTCAACCGTGGACGCCGAGCTTCTTTTGCAGGCCGCTCGATGACGTGGTGTACTGAAACATCAGCTTTTTGCCGGGGTATACGATTTTATGGGCCGCCTGCGCCATCAGCGCCGCCTCATGGAAGCCCGATAGGATCAGCTTGAGCTTGCCCGGATAGGTGTTGATGTCGCCGATCGCGAATATGCCCGGCTCGCTCGTTTCGAACTTCGCCGTATCGACCGCGATCAAATTCTGCTCGAGATTGAGCCCCCAGTTCGCCACTGGGCCAAGCTTCATGGTCAACCCGAAGAACGGCAGCATGCGATCGATCGGTAGCGTCTCTGGAGCGGCTGCCGTCGAGATCGTCACCGACGATAGCGCTCCGTCGGCCCCGTTGAGGGCCGTCACTTGGCCAATCCGCAGCTGGACCTTGCCGGCTTCGACCAAGTCCCGCATCTGCTGCACGGTGTGCGGCGCGGCACGGAACTCGTCGCGCCGATGCAGCAGCGTTACGCTTTTTGCCACCGGTTGCAGGTTCAGCGTCCAATCCAGCGCGCTGTCGCCGCCGCCGACGATCAGCACGTCGCGATCGCGGAACGTTTCGATTTTGCGCACCGCATAGAATACCGACGTGCCCTCGTACGCCTCGATGCCCTGCAACGGCGGCCGCTTCGGCGTGAACGATCCACCGCCAGCTGCGACCACGACGACCTTGGCCAGGAACACCTTCCCGCCATCGGTCTCGACGCGAAAGCGCCCGTCGGCCTCGCGCGAAAGGGCGTCGATCCGCTCGCCCAGATGGAACTCGGCGCCGAACGGCTTGATCTGCTCCATCAACCGGTTGGTCAGTTCCTGCCCTGTAACGACGGGCAGGGCTGGAATGTCGTAGATCGGCTTCTCGGGGTAGAGTTCGGCGCATTGGCCGCCGACCTTATCGAGAATGTCGACCACGTGAACTTTGATGTCGACAAGGCCGAGTTCGAACACGGCAAACAGGCCTACGGGCCCAGCACCGATCACGACGCAATCGGTTTCGACAAATCCCGCATCGAGCGTCGTTTCGGGCGTATCAAGCGGCATGCGTTATTCGCTCACTGTGCGAGCGCTCCTGTGGACGACGGCGTATGGTGTGCAAACGCACGCGGGCCCTGACTGGCTCAGAATTGCTTTGTCGGTACGGTCAAGATCAACCCGTCGAGAGCACCCGTCACCTTGATCTGGCACGAGAGACGGCTCTCGGGGCGCACGTCGAACGCAAAGTCGAGCATGTCTTCTTCCATTGCCGCGGATTTGCCAGCCTTAGCGACCCAGCCAGCATCGACATAAACGTGACAGGTTGCACACGCACACGCGCCGCCACATTCTGCCTCGATCCCCGGGATGCTGGCAAGCCGCGCGGCCTCCATGACCGTCATGCCAGACTTGGCGTCGACGGTTTGGCTTGAACCGTCAGGTTGAATAAAGGTGATCTTGGCCATGGACGTGGGCGGCTCCGGTGCAGATGGCGGGGTTGTATGATGCCTGCAAATATGATTGCCGGCAGGAAATCCGGTTGTGGCGATTGCGCGGCCTCGCCGACAGCGTTTGGCGGACCATAGCGCTCAACCGTGTCGCATTTAGCGCTCCGCACCCGTTTCGTCCACGCGCGTCGAGACGCAGCCAGGAGACGCAGCCAGGAGACGCAGCCAGGCAACTGCGATCAATGGATTAAGCTGCGGCCACGAAACCGCGGGAAGACAGCTCGCTCACGAGCGCACCAATTTTATCACACAAATCGGCCAGAGCCCGAAGCCGGTCGGCATCCTCATCGATACCGAGACCTTCCGCTGACCGCGCCACATCTGCGAGGCGCTCCGCCCCGATGCCAAGTGCCGATCCGCGCAGCCGATGCACCGCATCGAGCCAGTCGTCGGTCTCGAGCGCGGCCATGATCCGAGCCTTCACGACCGGCAGGTCGGCCAAGAACAGTCCGATGATTTCTGTTTCCAGAACACCGTCGCCGAGCGTGAACGTCCGGAAGAATTTGACATTGAAGATCACGCGATCGGCGTTCGCGGCTGGTGCGCTCGCCATCGAGACGGGGATGTCGTCACCGATGGCCAATGGCTGTCTCCGCGCGCAGGAACGAGGTCGGGGCGTAACGTAGGCCCAAACAGTTTGCCGAGAGCTTAACTTCCCTTTCCACGATGGAAACTCAATCGTGCCAACACTGCCGCTGTGGGCGGTCGATGTTCTTGGTTTCGCCCCAAACCGCGTCTAGCCGTCCGACCCGCAATCTGGTGTCGGTCCGAGTCTTGGCCTGGCAACATGCTTGATCATCCGGCGCGCTTGGGCCCCGAACCCGGGGGCTGCTGAACCCGGTGACAACGTGGATTTTCCTGTGGGCCAGAGCGGTTCACTGGGCTAGGCTTGGTTTGCTATAAGACGGTAAGCAGGCATCGATTCGCCTCTCGTTCGCAGGGTCCATGGCCAAAGAGCAGGTCGATATCAACGTACTGGCGGCTTTCACGGCGAAGGTGGCAACACCGTCGAGCGGTGGGCTACATCCGCCAGCGTTGCCGATGGACGGGACCCCGGTAACCCTCGATTTCGGCGATGGAGCCGACGCAGGGGCCAGCGTCGCTCCTCCGCCTCTTCCTGGTGCACAGACCGCCGATCCTGCCGCCGACCCTGGCGACGGGCCAAACGGAATAGACGAGCAACCGCGGCGGAGTGCCCGCCGGCGCCCCTCGGGGCCAGCCGCCCGCACGCGTTTTGCCGCCAACGACGACGCACCGACCATCGGCGGCCTCATTTTCGCTCTCGAGCAAAAGCCGTCCAACCTGCCCTATCAATTCGCGGCTATTTTCTCCGTCATCTGGGCGCTCATCGGCGTTGGCATTGGCGGTATCCATTTCTCGACCGAACTTGCCAAGGGAATTTCGGTCGTCGCGCTGCTGATCTCGCCCCAGGCGCTCACGACATTTGCCGTTATCACGATGCCGATCGGCATCGTCTGGTTCTTGGCACTGCTGGCCTGGCGCTCAGAGGAATTGCGCCTGCGCTCTTCGACGATGACCGAGGTTGCCGTCCGCCTCGCCGAACCCGATCGCATGGCCGAGCAGTCGATCGCGTCACTGGGCCAGAACGTACGGCGGCAAGTCGCCTTCATGAACGACGCCGTCTCGCGAGCGTTGGGGCGCGCCGGAGAGCTCGAAGCGCTCGTCAACAGCGAGGTCATGACGCTCGAACGCTCATACGATGAAAACGAACGCCGTATCCGCGGGCTGATCCAGGAATTATCGGGCGAACGCCATGCCCTGCTCAACACGTCCGAGCGGGTGGCCGTGACCCTGCGCACGCTGGGCTCCGAAGTGCCCGCGCTGATCGACAAGCTCGCCGACCAGCAGCTAAAACTTGGCGACATCATCACGGCTGCTGGCAGCAACCTGAACAGCCTTGAAACTGCCATTACACAAAGCGCTGGGCAACTCGAAACCACGCTCGGCTCGCGGACGACCCACCTCCAGAGGGTGCTCGACACGTCGAGTTCGCGGATCGAGGTCGCGCTCCTCACCCACCAGGAGACCTTCGACAAAACGCTCGACGCGTCGGCCGGCAAAATCGCGACAACGCTGTCTGAACGATCCGACCAGATGCAAGACGTTCTGGAAAACTACACGGCCGCGCTGGCCACCGTGTTGAGCGCCCGCTCCGATGAGATG
>Ga0163155_10002165_pt1 | contig 22378 bp, 20 predicted proteins | sample OliLakLV19SP4G1_FD_148611 | JGI IMG/M metagenome (GOLD analysis project Ga0163155, IMG submission 148611) | Freshwater microbial mat bacterial communities from Lake Vanda, McMurdo Dry Valleys, Antarctica - Oligotrophic Lake LV.19.SP4.G1 | ecosystem: Environmental > Aquatic > Freshwater > Lake >... | reverse complement strand
ATTTCGACTGTTCCGTAACGATCAAAATTTTTCATTTTTTTTAAGGCAACGGTCAACAAAGATTTGTGATGAATATGCAAATTAAAAAGTGCTTCCAGATCAACATCAAAATAGGTATCTCCGTTAATTACATAACTCACTTCCTGATTTGCATAGGTGCTTGCCTGTTTAATTGCACCACCGGTTCCAAGTGGATCATCCTCTACGGAATAGGTGATTTTTAAATTGTGGTACTGAAATCCAAAATGATCCATCACCATTTCTTTGAGATATCCAACTGCAAGAATTACATGTTCAATTTCCTGATTAATGAGATCGTCGAGAATATATTGCAGAAAAGGTTTTCCTGCAACCGGAGCCATTGGTTTTGGCAACAGATTAACAACAGTTTGGAGACGTGTTCCAAACCCTCCGGCTAATACAATTGCTTCATTGGGTTTTTGCAATTTCATTTATTGCGGACGTTCGAATAATTCTTCTTCAACAAGTTCGCAAATAATATGTCCGATCATGATATGCGATTCCTGAATACGCGGTGTATCGCTGCTTGGAACATTTAATAAATAATCGCAATTGTCTTTCATTTTTCCGCCGCTGGCACCTGTCATGGCAACAATTACCATTCCTCTTTCGCGAGCAACTTCAAATGCTTTTAAAATATTTGGTGAATTTCCGGAGGTGGAAATACCGATAATAAAATCACCTTTTCTTCCCTTCGCTTTTAATACTCTGGAAAATATCTGGTCGTAACCATAATCGTTTCCCACTGCAGTAACGTAAGACGAATTTACGTGTAAGGCTTCTGCATCCAAAGGCGGACGATCGAAATAAAATCTTCCTGAAAATTCGGCTGCCAAATGTTGTGCATCTGCTGCACTTCCACCGTTTCCACAGAACAATACTTTTTTATCCTGACGAAATGCTTCTGCAATTTCTGCTGCAATTTTTTCGCACATTGCTACCATTTCCGGGTTATTTAATATTTCATTTTTAACCCTGATACTTTCGGATATTACCGATTTAATTTTTTCTATTTTGCTTCCCATGATGTTAATCCGTATTGACTGAATTCAATATTGTGAACTTCCCCCCCGAATGTATTTAAAACATTAATTACTTTATATCTGGTATTTCCCGGACAATAAAAAGTCATAAACCCTCCACCGCCTGCGCCGGAAATTTTTCCTCCTGTTGCACCTGCTTTAATTGCAGATTCATAAATATTATCAATTACATCACTTGATACTCCAACAGCAGTTGCTTTTTTATTTTTCCATCCAAAATCCAGAATATCTCCAATGCGATTGAGCTCTCCTTTTAAGATCGCTTCTTTCATCATATAGGATTGTTCTTTTAAATTATGCATTGCTTCAATCGACTTATCCGATTTTTTAGAAACGTTTGCGGATTGTGCTTCAATAATTGTGGAAGATAATCTCGAAGTTCCTGTATAATACATTACGATATTAAATTCCAGTTCCTTTAAATAATTAGGACGAATGCGCAAAGGATTTACGATCACTTTATCATCCTTATAAAATTCCATAAAATTCCATCCGCCAAAAGTTGCAGCATATTGATCTTGTTTCCCACCTGCCATTGCAAGATCTTTTCTTTCGATATCGTAAGCAAGATGTGCAATATCATATTCTCCTAAAGGCAGTCGCAACCATTCGGTAAAGGCACCAACAATGGCAACAACCAAAGTGGAAGAGGAACCCAAACCGGAACCCGGAGGAGCATCTACATAGGTATTCAGTTCAAAACTGAGCGGTGCATTATGATTAAAATCCTTGATTATGCGATTATAAACTCCTTTGAGCAGATCAAGCGTTCCATCAATTTCCAGTTTGGAAGTGGAATCGAGCTCTACGGTTTCCTTTTTATCCATTGCAGAAAGCACGATTTTGCCGTCTCTACGCGGGATAATAGTAGCGTAGGCGTATTTGTTGATGGTGGCATTCAAAATGCAACCTCCGTAAATATCGCTGTAAGGACCCACATCGGTTCCGCCTCCGGCTAATCCTATTCTTAGTGGTGCTTGACTTCTAATGATCATAATTTGTTTTCGTAAGATCTTTTCTAAAAAATTATCCTTTCTACCGCTAAATCGGGTGCAAAGATGATTAAAAAGAGGGGAAAAATATAGAAATGGTTGTAAATTGAGGTGGGAATTGATGAAAAGTTAATATTTGAGGATAGCCATTTTCAAAAATAAAGAGCTTATTTTTTCTTTTTAAACTCTCGCCAAACGATAGGAAAAAACTGCAGATCATCCACAAAATACCGTTTAAACAATCGTCCGGGCTCCTGCGTAAAACGATAGAACCATTCCATTCCGGTTTTTTGCCAGAATTTTGGAGCGCGTTTTTTTAGATTTAGATAAAATTCGTAGGAGGCGCCCATGAGTAGAAACAATGGCATCGTGGATTCCGGGTTGGGTGACTGCGACTGCAACTTTTTAAAATGTTCCATCAATCCCAACGCAATATGATTCTGTTTGGGGAAACGAATTCCGATAAATATATAATCAGGTTTAATGATATCGAATACTTTGGATGCACCATCAATTACATTTTTTAATGCTGAAGTATCACTTACATCAAAAAATGGAGGGACATAATATTCGAGGGAGGGATATTCTTTTTTTAATAATTCGCCTACTTCCGGGCTTGGAGCTACAACCATTACGCGTTTTTTTTCGCGGATAACGGCTTTCCATAATAAGGGGAATAATTCACTTCCTGGTAAACGGCTTTCCAATTTTTTTCCGAGCATTTTACTCGCCCAGATTACAGGTTGACCATCGGGAAGTATATAATACGATCTTTTTAAAATTTCAGCGAGATCAGCATATTGTTTTTCATTTAATTTAACAACATCATCAACATTTGGCGTAAATAAAAGCGGAAGTAAACCGGAATTTACCTCATATTCATTTTTAAAATTTAATATGGATGCAATGGTTGCATCAAAATTTTTATCGTTGATAAGATCAAGATCAAAAATGCGGGTTCTTTTTATCATAACACAATTGTTTAACCCTTAAGATTTACTTCTGATATAATCTATCATGTCTTTTATCGTTTGATCCAGTGCATATTTTTGTTCCCAGGCTGTATCTTTTTTTAATTTTGAGGAATCTCCGAATATGATGGGTTCGTCGGTTGGACGCAATAGTTTCGGATCTATTTCAATAGGAAGTTTAATTCCCATATAATTTTCAATAATGGGAATTATATCACTAATGAGATATACTTTATTTCCGGAGATATTATACACATCTCCCCAAGTACCTTTATCACTTAATAAAATTAATGCATTTACAAGATCACGCACATCGGTAATTGCACGTTTTGTTTGCAAATTTCCAACGCGTAATACGGTAGCTTTTTTTTGTTCAATTTCCACGGCGCGATGTGTAAAGTCTGCAACAACATCATTTGTTTTACGCGGCCCTGTAGTATTAAAAATTCTTGCGCGAATGCAACGAATTTTATCGTTCTGATAATATTGGAAAGATAATAGGTCTTGTCCCACTTTGCTGACTCCATACGGATGTAAGGGCAGCAAGGCGGTATCCTCTTTTACAGGTGCATTTTCCGGTGTGAGTGAAGCGCCGTATTCTGCACTGGAACAGGCAACAACAATAACCGGATCGTAGTTTTTGTCTGTTTTTTTAACATATTTTACCGCTTCAAAAATATTAATGGTACCATTTACATTGGTATCCATTGTTTCCTGTGGGCGATGCCACGATACGGTTGGATAACTCTGTGCTGCGAGATGAAATATTTTATCCGGTTTAATATCATCAATGATATCCAATACCCTTTGATAATAACGAACATCACATTCCACGAGATGAATTTTTCCGCGAATGTCGTTCAGATCGGTTGTTGGTTTAAAATATGTTCCTACAATATGATGTCCGCCTTCCTTATGAAAAACATCTGCCATGTGCGAACCTACCATGCCACAGGCTCCGGTTATGAGAATATTCATTGTAACTCTTGGGATTTATTAAATTTCTGGCAAAGATACGGCTGAAGCCCTAAACGGTCAAATAGGGCTGTCGGTAGATTTAATAAGAGGCATTAAGTTGTTACCGCTTCCTAAATTTGGAATAAAAAAAATGGTTTGAAATGGATAAAAAAATCACGTCTTATTCAATGATCAATTTCTGTACATCTATTAACATATTGTTGCAAATTACTTCCAGGAAATATATTCGTGGTTGTAAATCCTGAATATTAAACCAGGAAACCTTATAATCATTTCTGAGTTGTTCTGTTTTACATTTTTTCCCGGTAATATCGTAAATATTTAACAAATGTGCACAAGTGATATCCGTATTTATTAATTCTATAAAGACAATATCATTGGCAGGATCAGGATAGATTTTAAATAAGCCCTTTATCTGCTGCCCTTCTTCCAACATAAGTTTATAGTAAAATTCATCTACCTCATCAAACAATTCTTCGTGCTCTTCATTAAATGCATATTTAAGTATATTGAGTGCCTACTCCCGATGGAGTGTATTTATCTCCAATTGACCTGATGTTTTCTAATTCATCAACGGTAATTTCTTTAATGCTTTTTTCATCAGAATTAATATCAGTCAATATACGGCTCCACAATAATTTGAAATTACTGTCTGTTTTCATGAGCCAATAATCTGATTCTGCGTTATTATTGTAGTTATCCGGTAAATCTTAATCACTTAAAACAATATATCCAAGAAAATAAAAGTTTCCAGAATCATCTATTTCAATTCTTTTTAATACATCAATTAAACTGCCGCCATAAATTTTCATGTCGGTAAAATTTAAATTTACATCAAACATTCCAAGTGCACCATCGTAGGTCCCACCAATTCCTGATACTTCCGGAAATAAATAGATTGCAGAGTTTTCGAAGTGGTAATTATAATCCGAGGGCATAGCGGACTCACGCCTCATGCCTTACTTCTCTGCAAATTTCTGCAAATAACTTTTCACTGCGTTTTTATTTACTGTGAATGACATCATTTTAAGTTTAACATAATCTTCATGCACGTATAAATATCCAAAACTTGGACTTGCAGCGCCGCAGTTTCTGGAACCCGAGCCGGAGTCTTTGAAAAGAAACCAGGTTTTTCCATCCTGTTCTTTATATCCAACCAAATGCATTGCATGGTCATCGGTGGAGGAGCCATTATTTAAACGCAACTGACGTGCAGCATCATTAATATTATCACTTGATATATCCCAGGTAGGAACAACCGCCATATTATTCCAGCTATCCCAACCCGGTTCAGAAACATCACCACCTATACTTATACTATACCCATTTTTTAATGATGTTTTTAATGCATCCATAAATTCATCGGCGGGTAAATTATAATAAGATGCATCGTTCCACCAATTATCGGGAACATCGTATTCTGCTTTTGTGTAAAATGGTTTTTGCATAAGACTCATAAAATCAACATAATTATTCATATCCAGTTTTAATATATTCTTGGCATACTCTATCGGTGAATATGTTTTATTATCATAGGTTACTTTTGTTGGTGGTTCACCCATATAAAAATTAAGAATGGATTTTATCGTATTCACTACTTCCGATTCATTCCAGTTATTATTTGTTTTTATACTTTTTAAATAAGTATTCATTTCGCCCAACATGGCTTCATGATTGTAAAAACTGGCGGTGGAAGTTTTACCTTTAAAATCGTTGTATGGAACGATGCCATAATCCTTTATCATCCAGGTTGTGCCATTGGTTTCACTTCCTTCGCCGAAGGTCATATTACCTCTGTTGGCTACAAAATATTTCGCTCTTTCTACATATTGCCAATACACAACATACATTTCACTTAATTTCACCTCAAGTCCACTCGCTTTTTTTACCTCACTTTCGAAAAACGACATGGTAGAAAAACACCAGCATGTTCCGGTATTTCCCTGACTAACAGGATCGTTGTGCCAAACCTGCGTATATAATGCAGGATCTTTAGGAGCGGAAATTCCGCTTGCATCAATTTTAAATACACGATTATCTTTTGGTGTTGCAGGAACATTATTATTGATATCGGTCATTATGACATCATTAAAATATCCACCCTTTGACTCACGGTATTCTGCCTTTGTTGGCTGTTGGGCAAAGAGGTAAACAGAAAAACTGCAAATAGCAGCGAGTAAAAATAAATTCTTCATAGTAGCAAATTGTAGAAACAAATTTAAGGTTAATGTTTGGAGGGAGAAAATAAATTTTGTTAATGTTTGGTAAAGGTACAGCCTCTAAGGCGCGAAGAACGCAAAGGAAGCGCGAAGAAAGTTGATTAAAAAAAACGTTTACGCTGTTGCGATGAAAGCAAGAAGAAAGTTTGATTTAAAAAACTACATTTTATCTCAAAAATTTCCAGTAGATCTTTCTTGGGAAATTTAATAAGTTGTATAACAATTGTGCGTGAACAGGTTCTTTAATATGGGCCCAGTTTTCAGGAAAATAATATCCCCAATATCGCATAAATGGGCCGAACACAAATTTAGCTCTGCGTTTGGCTTTGTCACTTTCGTAATAACTCCAGAAATCTGCTTTTTTTTCCGGTGTTTTATTTGCCTGAGGAAGGTCGCGGGTGATGGGTAGTTCTAGTTCGGTAAACACCTTTCTGTAATCAGCAACTAAATGTTCGAAACGAATAATATGATCCATTTTTTTGTGATGCAAAATACTCCAATTGCTGTATGGCGATTTAAAAAAATTCAAAAAATAGGTTTCAAAAGATGCTTTATGCTGAATAATAAAATTATACCGTTCCTGATCTCGGTTTTTTGCAAGTGACTTGCGCAACCATTTTCCGGGGCGTTTTCTTCCGGAAGAAAATCTTTCATCCAAATCGTTCTTGTATTTAAAATACATACTCACCGTTTGATCAAGAGGATTGCGAACGCTGCCAATAGAGCGATATTTTTTTTCCTCCGCATTCGCTTTTCTCAAAAAATCATCATAGGTAGCATGTTTATTCAAATAGGGCTCGCATCCATATTGCTCTCTTATTTCCTTCGAAATTGCGCTTGTTGCAGTTAAAGGAAGTTCAATAAAAATAAATTTATATCTGTGATCTATTACCATTTTATTTAGTTCTGAGTTCTGGGTTCTAAGTTTTGGGTTTTTGGTTTTGGGTTAGCAAAAGTTTACATAGTTTGCAAAAGTTTCAGGGTTAAGCTCCATTGTCAATTATCAATTGCCATGTGTTTCCACAAAATTAATAATATCATTTTTTACATCCTCCGGTAAATGCCCACCAAAATAAATGGTTCCCATATCATGACCATACAAAGGATAAAAATAATATTGATGTTCAACGCCTGCTATATTTAAAACATTATTTAAAATTTCACCCTGTGAAGCTGGAACAGTAAAATCTAATCCACAATATTGCAAAAGTGTTGGAACTGATGTAGAATTTACATGGGTTGCAGGACTTGCCTCGATCCAGGTTGCGGTATCTTCCAGATAAGTTGTGCCTGTCAGATTTTCAACAAAGCCATTTAATTCAGGATTGTTTAAAAAATAATCGTCTGTTAAATCAGTTGGGCCTGCAAGACTAAATACAGCTTTTATTGCATTGTCGGCATTGTTATGGTAAGCAGTATACAATGCGAGATGTCCGCCCGCACTATGCCCTGCAATTAATATTTTGGTTGGGGAATAAACAAAGGCATTGGATTTCGAAATAAGAAAATCCAAAGAAGATCTGATGTCAAGAGCAAGATCGTCGTATAAAATTCCGGATGCGGAATTTGCCAATCTGTAATTGACATTTGCAATTGCAAATCCCTGATTCTGAAGGTCGGATAAAACTAAAGCGTAATCACTTTTATCGCCTGCGTTCCAGTTACCTCCGTGAATAAAGATCAATAATTTAGTTTCGGTTGTTCTGGAGCCCGGTAAATAAATATCTAATTTCTGTAAAGGATCAGCTCCATAGGAAACTTCATAAATCGTTTCTTCCAACAAAGTTGCAGGTGTTTCGTCCTTATTACAGGCTGAAAGTGTTATTATTAAAAATGAAAGAAATAGTAATTTACGAAACTGCATAATCAAAGTTAAATATTTTCGTCGAGAATTTTATATAAACTATCCCAGGTATAATATTTTGCAGCTGTAATTTTACTTGCATTGGCAATTTTTTCCCATTTGAGTTTATCTGTCAATAATGTTGCCACAAGTTCACCAAATACCTTTACATCATCTGCAATGAGAATATCTTTTCCATCTTCAACCTGCAACCCTTCCGTTCCAATTGAAGTAGAAACCATTGGAATTCCTCTGCATAATCCATTTATCGTTTTTACTTTCATTCCGCTTCCAAACCGAAGAGGAATGATATTTACCTTACATTTTGTAAAATATTCTTCAAGGTCTACAACAAATCCGGTAACGATGATATCATGGTGATCCATTGAGAGTTGCAATAAACGCTGGTCCGGGTTTTTGCCGATGATGTATAATTTTAGCTCCGGGAATTTCGATTTCAATTCTTTCCAGGTTCCATTTACAAACCATATCAATCCTTCAATATTAGCCTCCCAGGTGAGCGTTCCTACATAAACGAGACTGTTCTCTAAAACATCAAAGGATGGAATTGGAATTTTTATCTGATCATCTTCCCCAATATGTAAATAATCGCGGAATTTTAATTTCCTTTTTACGGGATCTGGTTCATGCATGGCATTGTCGTTGGTTGCACCCAAAACAATATCTGCTTGTTTTACATACTGCAACTCCCACTTTTTAATTCTGTTCGCTTCTTGTTGGATTATTAATTTTTTAATCGGATTCTTTTCTACTTCCGCATATCTGCTCCAAATTAAATACTCCGCATTATGCGTTCTAAATACTACTTTTCCCTTAAAAGTTTTTGGAATGTATTGCATCACTTCATAATGTTCGGCAACTATTACATCAAAATCGTTAGCTATAGTTTCAATCTTTTTTTTCATAGAAACAGAATAATTCCGAAACATATTGATTGTAATTCCTTTCAGATAACTTTTTACAAGATTTAGAGGAGTTCTTTCCACATTCAATACCTCAAAATAGGACTGTTTGATTCCGGTACCGGCAAGAAAAGCATCCTTATATTTCACATCATCACCCTTTAAAAAACAAACAAAATACAGGTCGTGATTTTTATGTAAATATGTGGCTAATTTGTAGGAATTGAACAAACTTGCACCGTGGTTTGTGGGGTATGGAAGATGAATTGTTATATGTAATACTTTTTTACGGGCGCTTGACATGAATATTTTTTTTTCTACAAAGTCGCAAAGGGTGCGAAGGAGGCGCTAAGAAATTATTTTGTATAAAATACAAAACTTCCTTATTGGTGCCCGACGCATAGTCTATTCGAATCATTGTAGTATAATGAATATATAAATTTTTAGTTATTTCAACCTCCGTTTTATTGCTTCCACTATATTTTTCATGCGATGTAAATTAAAAAGTATAGCTAAAACAATCTTGATCGGGAAGGAAATATAATAATACAAAATATAAAGCGGATTTGGGGTTACCTTTTTAATAGCATAACCGAATTGCAACATGTTTTCTCCACAAATATTCTGGCAAAACCAGAGTTCTCCATTATTTAATCCTCCCTTTTCCCAATTTCCTGCACGTTCCGTTTTTATTCCATATTCATCCGGTTTATCTGCTTCATTACTCGAACCAACCTGTGGAATCAAAAGCATATTCTCCTTAAAATCAATTTCCAGAAACCGACATAAATTTTTTATTTCTGCTTCAGAGTCATTTACCATTTTTTCAAAATACATGGTATGCAATTGAGGATGGTCCTTAAATTTTGCTGCAGCTCTGATACTTGAATTCCACAATTTTGAAATGGTGATGGGATGATAATTTATTTTTAAGCGCCGTTGTTCTTTTTTGGTCATGAATTTTGCACCCATTGCGCGGCGTTGCCATTTTCTTTTCTGGCTCAACATTACACCACGTGGGTCGCGCACCATGTTCACGATTTTTGCACCTGGAAAAAGTTCCAAAATTTCACCGATATAAAAAACGTCCTGCGGTGTTTTTTCACAGGGAATACTTTTATTATTTTTTTGTGTTTCGAAAAATAAAAAAGAATTTAAAACAGCATGCGGAAAAATTTCTCCCTTAATTTGCTGCATGATCTGCAGTGCATCCTGTTGATATTTTTCTGTATTCATTTCAGATAAATATCCATCACGCTGAATAAACAATAATTTAGATGCAAGTTTTACAGCTTCGTGATCGGTTAACACTTTTTGTTTGTCGGAAGTACTCCACAACTGTTCAAAAAAATGGAGTTCTTCCAACATGTAGATCTGCGTATGATTTCCCAAAACGCGACGCATCATAGTGGTACCGCTGCGGGAATTCCCAACGATAAATATTATTTTTTCACTTTCAGTCAAACTCATTTCTACGCAACAAATATATATTATTTAGCCCCAATTAATTCATCCATGGTGTTTTGCGCTACATAATGGTAACCTGGACGTGCTTTGGTGTAAATTCTTTCCGCCATTTCTTTTTGGCCGGTATTGATCATGGCCTTATATAATGGAGTCAGAAATTTTCTTCTTCCCACGGAACATAAAAAGGTTTCAATGGCAGGATACGAAGCAGTGTAATTTCTTTTAATTGCAAGTTCGTACCATGCATCTGCAATCTCGCTGTTACCTGTCCCGGTGAAGGCAAATGCTTTATCCAATTCCTGCATTTTTTCGATTGAAATAGTTTCCGGTAACTGATAAATAAAACGAAGCCATTCATGTGTACTCCAATTGGTAGCAGTTAAATCTTTAGCTGCAGTTCCGTTATTAAATTTTTGTATCTCGCCATCAACAATATTAAATCGTGTTGAAACAACGATGGGACAATTTGCAGGAATACCGGGACCATAAATCCATTCCTCGATAATTACGTCGGCATATTTTTCTTTGTTTGGCTCTATCAGGTTTTTATTGAGATAAACAATAAAATCTTCTGTTGTCATAACACGGAATGCATTTGTTGTAAAGTAACCATTCACAAATACATCCCACTTTTCTCTACCCACCTTACTTTCCAGCAATCGCAAAAAATATGCTCCTTTATTATAAGCAATATCCGAAACACCTTCATCGGGATCTCGCCCCTCCAAATTTAATTTTAAATGCGTGTCGGGAGAAGTTGCACCAAAATCTTTTACTGTTTCTACCAGTCCCTCATATTCTAATACTTGCAACATATCGGAATAATCTTTACCGTATACTACTTCCATAATTCTATTCTCGAAATAAACAGTAAATCCTTCATTTAACCAGAAGTCGTTCCAGTTTGCATTGGTAACTAAATTTCCGCTCCAACTGTGTGCTAATTCATGTGCAACAAGAGCGACTAAACTTTTATCCCCTGCAATAATTGTAGGTGTTGCAAAAGTAATTCTCGGATTTTCCATTCCTCCAAAAGGAAAACTTGGTGGCAGCACTATCACATCATATCTTCCCCATTGATATTTTCCATATAATTTTTCAGCACTTTCGAGCATGTTTTGCATATCGCTCAGTTCCCAGGCACAAGCTTCCACAAAAGATGGCTCGGCATAAACACCGGTTTCATTTCCAACATTTTTAAAAGCGAGATCACCCACTGCGAGGCACATTAAATACGACGGAATGGGTTGTTTCATATTAAAATGATACACACCGTCATCACTCTTTAGCTGTGGATTTTCAGCGCTCATCAATGCCAACATACCATTTGGCACTTCCACCTGCGCATCAAAAGTAAAACGCACTCCGGGTCCATCCTGGCAAGGGATCCAGGTTCTGCATAAAATTGCCTGCGATTGAGTAAATAAAAATGGATATTTTTTATCGCGGGTTTGTTCTGCATTTAACCATTGAAGCGCTGCTGCCCCTGAGGAAGTTTTATAGGTGATACTCACATTTTTTGCGGAAGAAGGAATATCAATTATAAGAGCGGAGCCCAGGAATGCCTGTCCTCTAACTGTATCAGCTAATTTATAATTTGTTGTGTTGCCATCAACGAGCACTTGTTCAATGTTAAGATCGCGGGTATCGAAGATGATATTTCCGCTATTCGACTTATTTTCTATGGTCCATGTGGCTGTGGCAGAAATTATTTTTGAATCAAAATCAATTTTTGCTTTCCAACTTAAATGTTTAACAACAGCTTCATTGGTTTTGGCAAAAGAGTGCGGATCTATTATTTGCATATTTGTTTGTTGATTGGATTGTTGATTTATAGATTTTTTTTCCTTTGTATTGCAGCTTACTAGTGTTATGATCAAGGGCAATAAACAGAATACTTTCAGACGCATACCTTTGTTTTGTGGCGGCAAATTTACAGAAAGTCGGCGCGCTATTCTAACAAGACCGGTTTCTTAACAGCATATAAAAAAATAATGTCCTGTAAATTAACAAATATTTATATTTTTGACCGCCATTCGCAGCAAATGTGGGCGGGGCAATGAAAACCAATAACCATCACTAAACCAAGAGCGGGCAGGAAATGTTAATCACTTTCGTTATCATTTATATGGTGATAACCTTTGCGGTAGGTATTTATACGAGCAAACTCGTAAAAGGATCCAAAGATTTCGTTCAAGCCGGGCGTCGTCTTCCTCTGTTTTTAAACGCAGCAGATCTTTTTGCTTTATGGTTTGGCTCAGAAACAATTTTTGGTGCTTCCAGCGAATTTGCACAACATGGGTTAAGAGGTGTGGTGGAAGATCCATTCGGTGCTGCTTTATGTCTGGTTCTATTTGGGATGTTCTTCATACGCAGATTGTACCGCATGAATTTATTTACACTCGGCGATCTTTTTAAGATAAAATACGGCAAGAATGCTGAAGTGACCGCGAGTTTTTTTATGTTGCTTACTTTTTTTGGATATATTGCTGCACAATTTATTGCCTTGGGTTATATTTTTTCTTTTGCAACGGGTGGTGCTCTTTCTATTCAAACTTCTGCCGTAATTTGTGCTGCAATTGTAATGATCTATACCATGGTTGGTGGTATGTGGGCAGTTTCTATTACAGATTTTATACAAAGTATCATTATTGTGGTTGGATTTATTTTTGCCGTTTTTTTCTTACTTAATGTGAGTGGCGGTTTTGAAAATGTGATTGCAAATGCTCCGGAAAATGCATTTCACTTTTTACCGGACGGAGATTCTTTTTCCATAATTAATTGGTTAGGTGCATGGATGGTGGTAGGTCTCGGATATATTCCTTCGCAGGATGTATTTCAACGTGCAAATTCTGCCAGAACGGAAAAAGGTGCTGTGCGAAGCATGTATATTGGAGCAGGATTATATATTTTAATTGCCATGATGCCTTTGTTCATAACTTTATGTGCTAAGGTTATCTATCCGGAGAATAGTTTTGAAGATTCGCAGGCAATTATATTAACCATGATTACGGAATATACTCCTTTGTGGTTGCAGATCATTTTCTTCGGTGCGTTATTATCGGCAGTATTAAGTACCTGTAGCGGAGCAATTTTGGCACCTGCAAGTATATTGGCCGAAAATTTTATTAAACCTCTTTCAAAAAAAACCTATACCGATAAACAGTTTCTAACAATGTTGCGATTAAGTGTAATTTTCATTGGTTTTGTGTCTGTAATTATAAGTATGTTGCGCAGCAATATTTTTGCATTGGTGGGCGAATCTGCAGTTTTGGGAATGGTGAGTTTATTAGCACCAGTTGTTGCCGGATTATATTATAAAAATGCGACAACTACCGGTGCGATGCTAAGTATGTTTAGCGGAATAATAGTGTATGTTGTTTTTGAATATTTATTTCCTGTTTTACCTGTAGAAGCATTTCTGCCGGCTACAATAGTGAGTTTTATATTTATGTATACCGGAAAATATTTTGAGGTAAAGAAACCGGAAACGAGAATCGGTGTGCAAGGCACAGGACTTGCTGAAATAAAGGCATAACTATTTGTTGCTTAAATCAGTGTTTACTTTGTTTAAACCCAGAATAACCAATGGAATTGCTGTAAACATGCAGTTTGAAATTAAATGAGATGTTATGTATAAAAAACATGCTTTCTTCAAATTGTTTGCTATTCAGGTTAAACCCAACTAAATCAATAGATTAGTTAATTTGCTAATGTCTATTGATTAATTTGGGTTAAAATTTCGCATTTATTTTACATAAAACGAATATTTTAAAATTAAGGAGCTATAAACCGGTTTTCATGCAATTACTCCCCTTATGCATTAATATTCTCTGCACTTACATTACTTTCTCTGCCGTAGGTTAATTGAAGAAGTGAAGGAAAAACAATAAGTAGTATAGGCATTGCCATAGTAAATCCCCCGATGACTGCAATGGCAAGAGGTTGGTGTAGCTGCGCACCTGTTCCAACTCCGAGAGCGATTGGCAACAGGGCTACTATAGCGCCAAGAGCAGTCATCAGATTTGGACGCAAACGTATTGCAATGGAGCGCTCGATTGCCTGCTGTGCAGGTAATGTTTTTACTAATTGTTTGAATTGCAGAAAGGTGAAAATAGCATTTTCACCTATAATTCCTACAATCATAATAAGTCCAGTATAGCTGCCAACATTTAATGGTGTATGGGTAAAGAACAGCGCAATATAACTTCCTGAAATACCGAGTATTGCAAGAAATAATATCAACAATGCAATTCTTACTTCACGGAATAAAAATAAGATTAAACAGAACACGAGTAAACTTGCGGTGATTAATATCAGTAATAATTCATGAAATGATTTTTGTTGATCGGCATAAGCACCACCATAAGCAATATGATAACCCTGTGGTAAATGCACCTGTGCAGATACTTCAGTTTGAACATCCCGCATTACAGAACCAAGATCACGGTTTTCGAGTCGTGCTGTCACCACGCCCATATTTTGCAAATTCTCCCGATCAATTTCTGCATCCCCTTTAAATATTGTTATTGAAGCAAGTGATGTTATTGGTTTTAATTTGCCATTGGGTAGAAAAATCTGTAATGAATATACATCATGTATTGTTAAATCTGCATTACCGCGATATACCAAACGTATTGGCGTCATTTGTTCTTTGTCGTAAACGGCACTCAACTCATTACCCTCCAATGCCGTTTGCATTTGAAATTGGAAATCAGCCGGAGTAATTCCGAACAATGCAAGCTGGGTTAGATCAGGCAGAACTGTCACTGAAGGCCCGGCAATAACAACACCGTCAAATACATCCACAGCACCATCAATATTCTCTACTACACTTGCCACCTTTTTAGATAAAACATGAAGCATTTCCTTGTCGTCACCGAAAATTTTTATTTCAACAGGTTGCACACTTGCCATGAGGTCACCGAGCATATCTCCAATTACTTGACCAAAATCAATTTGTAGGGAAGGTTGTGTATTTTCAATTCTTTTTCGAATATCTTCTGTCACCTCATCTGTAGTTCGTTTTCGGTTATGGTTTAACTGAATAAGATAATCGCCGGTATTTGGTTCTGTAATAAAAAATCCCATTTGTGTTCCGGTTCTGCGCGAATAATCTTCCACCTCTGGTACTTTCGCGATCAATATTTCTATTTCACGAAGCATACGGTCGGTTTCTTCCAGCGAAGTTCCTGGTGGTGAAGAATAATCCATGACAATACTGCCTTCATCCATCTCCGGTAAAAATCCGGTTTCGAGTTTTGGAAAAATATATAAGATGGAGGCAATAAGAAGTGCTATGAAGATAAAACTGATCCAAGCATTTTTAATAAAAAAATGGATCCATCCTGTTTTCAATTCCTGGCTGGAATTATTCACTTTTGCCATTTTTGAATTCGAATGAACATTCTTTGTAAAAACAATATAGATCACCGGTAAACATAACCAGGTTACAAAAAAGGAACAGACGAGTGTTATAATCATCGTGTCAGTCATTACTTTAAAATAAGCCCCAGCCACACCGGTCATTAAAGCAAAGGGCAGAAATATGATGATTGTGCTCAGTGATGAACCTACCATTCCCGGAAATAAATACCGGATAGAACGCTGCAACAAAACTGCAGTTGTTTCATCAGGATGATCTTCATGAGTTCGATGAATTTGTTCAACAACAACAATCGCATCATCAATAATTAACCCAATAGCGGCTGCAATTGCACCCAAGGTCATAATATTAAGTGTTTGGCCGATGCTAAACAAAACAATCACAGCAAGCAATAAAGTTACCGGAATGGTAATAAGCAAGGTGATGCCCGATTTAAATGACCGCAGGAATATGAGCGCAACTGCCATTGCAAGCAACAACCCTATCCATAAACTATCTGTAACACTTTTAATGCTAGACCCTACAAAATCTGCCTGCACATAATAAGGTTTCAGGGTGATATCTGCCGGTAGTATTTTTTGCAAATCATTCACTTTAGATTCCATTGCAGAGGCAAGATCAAGCACATTCGTATTTGGTTGTTTAACTACTGCAATGAGTATTGCATCTTCACCATTTGCGTTGATCTTTACATATTCCTTAGCATCCATGATCTGAATTACACCAATATCTTTTACTGTAACAGTCCGCTTTCCGTTATTGCTTAGCACAACATTTTCAAGGTCTTCTTTTCCGGAAACATGTGTATCGGTAAGCGTTAGATACATAAATCGGTAATCAGAAAGATAACCGTTTGATTGGATGAAATTAGTTTGCTGAAAAGCTTGATTTACCATTTCAGGAGTAATTCCAAGAGTGCTCATTTTTTGAACATCAATTTCGAGCCAATATTCTTTTTCCTTTCCACCGATAATACGAATCTCACTCACTCCTGAAACCTGCGATAAAAATGGTTTGATAGTATATGTTGCAATCAATTTTAATTCAACTTGTGATTTCGAATTACTTTTAAGTGTGTAGGCCATTACCGGCAATATTGATGGGTTCATGCGTTCAACATTGATATCGATACCTTGTGGCAAAGTATTTTTAATTTCGTTGATCTTCGATTCTATACGTTGTTGCGATATATCAATATCTGCATTCCAATCAATATAAGCGGAGATTTCACAACTGCCGCGACTTGTTGTACTTCTTATATCAGTAAGGTCTGGAACTTGTTTGATAGCATTTTCGAGAGGGCGTGTAACCTGCATCATCATTTGATCTACGGGTTGCTGTCCGGCATCGGCAATAACTTTTATTTTGGGGAAGGTGATCTCTGGAAATAAGGAAGATCGCATATTGGAATAGGCATATGCACCGCCGATGAGGATGAGGAAAATAAAAACTGTTATAGGACTTTTATATGTTACGAAAAAATTACGCATGCAATTATTTACAATTCGATTGATTTAAGTTGCTTTGTTTAATGAATATCATTTTTGCTTTTTTATGATAACAACCAAAGCGGTATCGGGCAAACCATAATTACCTGTAATTAGAATTTTATCCTCTATTGAAAATACAGGTGAAACAATCTCAATCATATCATGTGTCTCTATTCCTTTCGAAATAGGAATTTTTACAGCGAGAGAATCATTTATCATTTTCATAACCCAGAAGTTATTGAGTGTTTCATTGGATAAAACGGCTGATTTAGGCAATGTTAATGCTGTAGCCTTGGATGCCTTCACCATTGTTACAGTTGCTATTAAATTTTCAGGTATCATTTTATCTGAAGAAACTATCAGTTGATATTGTTGTGTTTGAGAACCAAGGTCAACCGTAGGCATTGCGGAACGCAAATGACCTTGCAAATGCTCCCCGCCAGGCAATTCAACATCCATTTTATTATTGGCAGGAATATATTTTTTCAATTCAAAGGGCATATCCAATAAGAAAACGAAACTGGAAGCTTCGCTGATAGTAATAACAGATTCTCCTTCTTGTACATAATCACCCGATTGAAAATTAATTGCACTAATATATCCACTGGAATTTGATTTTATTGCCACCGAGTTATTAAAATGGAAACTGCTGTCAAGCTTTGAAATAGTATTGCCAATTGCTGTAGATTCTTTCGAATGTATTTGAAACACGACATCTCCGGAATGAATAAATTGCCCCACAAGTAGATTTTTATATTCAATATATCCTGTTGTGCTTGGATTGATATTTGTTTTTACCAGAAAAGCTGCTGTAGCATGAAGAGTAAGAGTTTCGGTCATCGGACCGTTTGAAATTGATGTAATTGTAACCGGTGTTCCTTTTACAATTTCAGGTTCGGCATTTTGTCCACCTCGAGATTTACATGCACTAATCTCAATCAACATAAAAAATGCAGGTATAAAAAATTGAAAAACTGTACAATAATTTTTTTTATTCATTATTGAGGACTTAAATGATTCAATTTATTGATGAGTTGATATTTTGTGATATCAATCCTGATAAATTCATATTGAATGGTTTTATAATTATTCAGCATTAGCAAAAGATCTGCAATTGCCAGGTTACCTGAGCCGATGAGTTTGGTGTTTGCCTCAATAAGAGCATGCATATATTCTAATTGTGCATTAATCTGTGTTCGCAATTTTTCGTTGGCAAGATATTGCTGACGGATTTGATCATATTGTTGTTGATACTGACGTTCAAGAAAGTTACTTTGGTCATGCACTTGCATCAATCCGATATCGGTTTTATTATGCGCCAAACTCCTCTGACCTCCATCATAAATAGGAATTGAAACATTCAGGCCTATACTAGCGCCGAAATTTTTATACCCTTCAAATTGAAACGTAGAAAGGTACCCGGCATCTGCAAATACATCTACTTTTGGCAGGTAATTTAAATCTATTTGCCTATCAGCATTCATTATAAGGAGGCTATCGATTTGTAATTGTTTTCGATAAACTGTTTTTGAAAAACCAGGTGCAGTATTCCATTCAAGATGCGGATCAGATACTGAAATATAAGAAGTATCATGTATACCACATAAATAATTAAGTGAAGAAACGGCATCACTATAAGCAATCTTACTCTTACTGACTAGAAATTGTTGTTGCTGCACAGTAATGAGGAAGGATAAATAATCAGTTTGTTGATAGACGCTCGCTTCTGTGAGTTTTTTAAATACTGATTCCTCGTTTTGCAAAAGCAATAATAAACTATCGTTAAATCTCCATTCAAGCAAAGTAGCATATGCTGTAATATACTGATCGGCAACCGTTTTTAAAATCTCATTTGAAACCTTCCTACGTTCATTGGTTAATGATTCATTTTTAAGCCCAAACGCAGCACTTTGGTTTCCCAGACTTCGTTTTCCTGTAAGGTCCTTAGTTACTGAAATAAGTGCATCGAACTGATCGATATTCGTTGCTATCTCATCGTACCCATAGCCATTCACAACCGGCGCATAAAAATCGTTGCTTACCACATTAACCTGCGGACCAAATGCACGATGCAGGATGAGACTATCCAAGCGATTGATAGCGATTGCATTATCGTATTCTTTAAGGAATGGACTCGATTGAGCAGCAATATATAAATAGGAATCAAGCGTAACTGACTGCCCGGATAAATAATTAAATCTGACAAGACATAACAATACTATAGAAACAATTGAACGGAAAATACTTTGCATGCAAAACACAGATATCAACGGATTAGATTAACACAAAATTTTATCGACAAATGTAAGCAGACAGAATGACTTAAAGACTATTTATTAGTCTTCTGCTTCTTCTTCATCACTAATATTTGATCCATCTGGACTTACAACCAATTCATCCATGCCTTTAATGCCTTTCACTAGAACTTCGTAAACCATATCTTTTCCGGCACGTTCTTTCATTTCGCCACCATTGATTATTGCATTAGGATACTTCGCCTTGATGGCCGATGATACTACAGCAGGAATATCCATCGCACTTATTGAAGTTTCGGTTTCCATCCATGTGCCATCTTCCTTAAAATTTGCAGACATGATAACTCCATTTAATTTAAAATCTGCTTCAAATTCGGTTTTACTTTCTTTTCCCCATTTAACATCAGTTGCACCAACAAATTTTTGATCAAATGCTGTTTTTACTGCAGTCGGAACTTCTGTTCCAAATGCACAACCGATAAACAAGCTAACGGTCATAAACAATACAATTACATTTTTCATTTTTATTATTTATTAATTTTCAAATTATTTTTTATCACATCCAAATTTCCATTCAATTCCTGGTCTGATCAATAAAGCATTATTATTATCATAATTCACGCCGAGCGAAATCAGAAAATTTTTTACCGGATAATATCCAAAACCGAGTGCTGAAACAAATTCACCACCTGATAATTCCGTGGGAAGTCCTGATGTGCCATCAATAGCTTCGGGTGCCTCATTTCCAAGTGCCGAAGAATTGCCATAAAATTCTCCGAAAATAATGAATTGATCATGCAGACTATAAATGCCGCCAAATGCATAACCGATTGTGTTATGTAATTCAGAAACCCCTTCCGGTTTTCCCAAAAGCGTATAACTCAGATTGGCACTTACGTCAAGGTGTCCCATCTTTTTACTTATGATAAGATAAGGTGTAAAATCTGTTTTTCCGGTACCAATCATCTCACTTTTTGCAGTGGGTAATTTACATTCAGCACTAATTGAAATGGAAGGTACAAATTTCTTTTCTTTAAAAACATTGTAGAACATTGTAACCTCAAGGTCGCCGAATCCAGTAACCCCGTTACCTTCAGCGGGTGAAATATTCGTAAATGCAACAGGTTCTAATAAAATAGTAAACCGGTCGGAAATGCCATATTCAATAGCTAAGGGCAAAGCTGTTTCTGTTCCTTCCGACGACGTTTGATATTCAAGTCCGGCGCCAATTTCAAATTGTCGGGGCAGCAAAGGTCGGGCAGTTTCCGTTTCAAGCGCTTGTGCAGAAAGAAATCCGCTCATCATTAATAAAGCTGCTATGCCAGATAATCCAATATTACATTTTTTATTTTGCATACATTAATTTTTTCTGCATTTAAATAGAATACAAAACTATAAGCCAATTCTGGAGAAAACCTGTAAATAATTTTTTTGAAATAATTTATTTGGGTTCTTTTGAAAAATCAATCGTGAATTGATGCTCTTTATCAACAAACTGATAATCAATCTGAAAACCGCATGTGTCGCAAATCTGCTTAATAATAGCCAACCCCAAACCGGTACTGTCTGATGTACTTTGTTCTTTATAAAAGCGGGTAAAAATCTTATTTTGCAGCAAGGCGCCTTTTAAGGCAGAATTGCTGATACGCAGCATTCCAGTTTGAAGATGAATATTGATTTTCCCTTCCTGTGGGCAATATTTTACTGCATTCGATATCAGGTTATTTAATAAAATATCAAGCAAATCACTATTCATATCAATTACAATGGGTTCATTTATTACTAAGGATAATTGAATTTTTCGCAATTCAATCAATTCCTGAAATGCATCCAACTTTTTTTGGATTAATGCATCCAATGGAATTCGTTCTGTTTGCTCAAATTGATCATTTTCAATTTTTGCCATCAACATCAAACTCTTATTTAACCGCGATAACTTGCTGATTTGCTCATTCATGCCACTCAAAATATTCTGCATATCAGCAGAAAGTTCTTCAGACATTTGCATGATCTCAATTTTGGATCGAAGCACTGCAAGGGGAGTTTGCATTTCATGTGATGCATTTTCGGTAAATTCCTTGAGTGCGATATATTCTGCACGGAGGCGTTGATGTAATTCGGTAAAGGATTCATTCAATTGCCGGAATTCCAATATTGGGGAGCTTTCTAACTCAAGCTGCTTTGCCGAAACGGAACTATATATACGCATTTTTTCAAGCGTACTGAAAAATGGTTCAAATAATTTTTTATTTACAAATCTGCCCCATAAATAAAGGAGCAAGAACTGGAAGACAATTATTCCAAATAGCACTTTTGTTATATTTAAAATGAGATCTTCCTTCTCATATAAGGTTTTTGACATGCTTACTTGAAAAATGTTACCACCGTTATTTACACAAAACCGCAACATCCGACTTGGTTCATTTTCCTTTTCCAAAGAATTGTAAACTATTGTATCAATTAACTTTTCTTTACGATAAGTGTCAACTTGTGTGACAGTTAAATCAGGAAGTAATTCCATAGAATCAGGAATATTACGGTTGCTATAAGCTGAAATAAATGTTGTCTTTTCAAGATAGAGTTCCTCGGTCAATTGATTATCCAGCATTCTATTTAAAACAAAATAGAACAAAATGCCTCCTATAACCAATACCACCATTGATAATTTGATATATCTGTTATTTACCGATTGCAATAATTTCATCCTGCCACTTATTCATTGAATTTATATCCTGTTCCATATAACGTTTGCACATAATCAGATGCACCTGCTTCAATTAATTTACGTCT
>Ga0163155_10002164_pt1 | contig 22391 bp, 17 predicted proteins | sample OliLakLV19SP4G1_FD_148611 | JGI IMG/M metagenome (GOLD analysis project Ga0163155, IMG submission 148611) | Freshwater microbial mat bacterial communities from Lake Vanda, McMurdo Dry Valleys, Antarctica - Oligotrophic Lake LV.19.SP4.G1 | ecosystem: Environmental > Aquatic > Freshwater > Lake >... | reverse complement strand
GGGGAGGGGAATGGGGGGGCATCGAGGGATCGTACGGATAAACTCGTGCCCATATGCCCGCGCCAAAGGCCCTGATGGATCGTGCCCAACTCTTGCTCCAGCAGGGGCATTACGCGCAGGCGGAAAGCATTCTGCGACGGGCCCTGGCCTCCGCACCGCACGAATGGATTGTCAATCAATGGCTCGCCGAAGCCCTGTTCTTCCAGAACAAGCCCGAGCAGGCGATTGCCTTCGCAATGGGGGCGGCCAAGGCCCAGCCCGCTCGCGCCGCCACCTTGGTGCTGCTGGGTCAGGCCCTCATGAAGATCGGCAAGACCGCCGAGGCATCGGATGTCCTCAAGCAAGCAGCCCAGGCCGAGCCGTCGGATGTGATGGCGTGGAACTCCCTGGGCGTCTGTCACATGATGCGCGAGGAGATGGAGTTGGCTCTCGCGCCGCTCCAGCGTGCGATGGAACTGGCTCCCAATGAGCCCATGGTTGCAGTGAACCTGTCGCGTGTGCTCGCGGAGCACTGCCGCAGCGATGAAGCGTTCGAACTCCTACGCTACGCGCACGCCAAGTTTCCTATCGACAGCGATGTCACGGGCCACCTTGCTCCCCGCGCCAACTACTTGTCAAATGTCTCGCCCAAGGAGAAACTTGGACTGGCCCGGTTGCTCGCGTCGCAAGTGGAGCGTGCCGACGTACTGGCCAAGCCCGCGATGCATCGCGTGTTGGACGCGGGTGCGCCGAGACCGCTGCGCATCGGTTTGATTTCGTATGACCTGCGGGCCCACTCGTGCGCGTACTTCGTTAGGCCCATCTTGACGCATGTCGATCGCTCGCGAGCAACCCTGCACTGCTTCAGTACCAATCCCACGCCCGACGCGATCTCCGCCGAGCTCGCGGGGCTGAGCGATTCCTGGACCGACGTCTCGGCCCTCTCGCACGAGGCGATGGCCAGAACAATCGCGGACGTACGGATCGATGTGCTAATTGAGTTGGGGGGCTATACGATGGGCAACTCGCTTGACGCATGCGCGTACCGCCCCGCGCCGCTGCAAGCGACAGCGATTGGCTACCCAGGAACGCTGGGCATGCGCAGCGTCACGCATCGATTCGTCGATGCCATCACGGACCCGCCCTCGATCGAAGCGGACCAGTGGTTCAGCGAGCGGCTCGTGCGAATCGAGGGATGCTTCTTGTGCTACGACCCGTTTCTGGGTGGCACGCTGCCAGCTCCTAGGGAAGTAACTCAGAGCGACGGACCGAGCAATGGACCGGTCCGATTCGGGTCGTTCAACGCGCCAAGCAAGATTACGGACGCGACCATGGCCCTCTGGGCATCGGTGCTACGACGGGTTGAGGGGTCCACGCTGCTGCTCAAGGGATATGCGATGGGAGGTGCAGTTGCGCCCGCCTATGTGCGGTCGGTCATGCAGCGGCACGGGGTTGATCCATCGCGGCTGGACTTTGCCGCACGGTTCAACGATGTCTCACACCACCTGCGTGCGTATGACCGCATCGACATCGCATTGGATACGACGCCCTACGTCGGCACCACGACAACATGCGAAGCACTGCTCATGGGCGTGCCGGTGGTCACGCTGGCTGGAACAGAGCACGTCTCGCGCGTCGGAGCCAGCTTGCTCACGCATGCGGATGTGCCGGAACTGATCGCCGAGAGCGCCGAGCAGTATGTCGAAGTCGTGGCGCGGCTGGCGAGCGAACGTGATCGCTTGGCTCGCTACCACGCGACTTTGCGGGACCGGCTTCTGTCATCGCGGCTGTGCGACGGTCGGGCGTATGGTGGGGCGTGGCTGAATGCGGTGGAGCGAGCGTGGCGGAACATCGAAACCAGGCGATAGCATCGCGCGAATGTTCAAGGATTTTGGAAGAGCACATTCATGGCAAGAGTGGATGACATCCTGGCAGTATCGCATGTGCACATCAACTCGGGCAACCTGGTGGAGGCTGAGCGGGTGCTGCGTGCGGGGCTACGACAGTTCCCGAATCATCCGTTGATTAATCAGAACATGGCGGCAGCACTTTTTAACTTCAGCAGGCCTCAGGAAGCATCGGTCTTCGCCCAGCGAACGGCACAACTCAATCCCAAGGATCGCAAGGTGTGGCTGCTGCTGGCCAAGTGCCTGGTTCGTGAGGGGAAAGCCCAGGCGAGCATTGACGCGGCGCAGAAGTGCATCGTACTTTCCGAGGGCGTACGCGATGTGTATGTCGCCGATGCCTACAACACGATGTCGGTGGCGCAGCAAGGGATCTTCCGCAGCGAGGATGCCTTGCACAGTTCGCGGACGGCGCTTTCAATCGTGCCAGATGATCCGCGTTATCAGGCAACATACTCAGCATCACTCGCGGATCATGCCCAGCCAGACGAGGCGTATGTGCTAGTGCGGGCCGCATCGATGCAGCACGCGAAGCATCGGGAGCTCAGTGTCGCTGCGGTTAACGCGGCGATGTACTCGGGCAACGCGACGCCCATGGAAAAGCACGCCCTCTCTGTGCGTGCGGGCGAACTGTTGGTGCAGCCTGCACTGCGGACTCCTCTGGGTGGGACCATGCCATCTTTCAGACCGACGAACGAGCGGATTCGACTTGGTTTGGTCTCCTATGACTTTCGACAGCACTCGTGCAGCTACTTCATTCGACCGCTGCTAGAGCACCTGCCCGCTGAGGGATGCGAAATCCACGTCTTCTCATTGCTGGAAAAAGGCGACAATGTGACAGAAGCATTCCGCAAGAGTTTAAAGCCGCCGCATGTCTTCCATGATGTCGGCAAGTTGCAGCCGCGCCTGATAGCAGAGCGGGTTCGAGCGGCGGGCATCGATGTGCTGCTTGATCTGGGAGGTTTGACGGCGGGTTCGGGCATCGAAGTGCTGACGTTCCGTCCAGTCCGCGTGCAAGGGACGTATCTGGGCTATGCCGGGACGACGGGCATGCCGGGCGTGGACTTTCGCATTGTCGATTCGTGGACGGACCCGGTCGCGCAAGGAGAGAACAACCCGCAACGCTGGCACAGTGAGACGCTGGTACGGATGGATCGGTGCTTCGTTTGCTACCACGCACCGAGCGGACCACCATCGGACGTCGCTTCGAAGCGAAGCGGGCTACGAGCCGCACATCTCGCAGGTGGCGGAGGGATCACGTTCGGATCATTCAATGCACCGATGAAGATTTCGCTAGCGTGCCTGAAGTTGTGGGCCTTGGCGTTGCAGGCCGCGCCGGGTTCGAGACTGCTGCTGAAGGGAACATCGCTGGGAGGCATTGAGGCACCGCGGTTTATTCGGGAGCGGATGGCGGAGTTTGGGATTGCCCCCGACCGGGTGGAATGTATCGGACGGACGAAGACGCACGAGGAGCACCTGAGCGTCTACGAGCAGATCGACATCGCACTCGACACATTTCCGTACCACGGAACGACTACAACATGCGAGGCACTTTTGTGCGGAGTTCCTGTTGTGACCTGCCTTGGACCGAGCCATGCGTCGCGGGTTGGTGCAAGCCTGCTGCACGCGGTGGGACTGGAAGAATTATGCGCGAACTCAGCCGAAGAGTTCGCGAGCATCGCTGGTCGACTGGCGGCAGATCGTACAAGACTGGTTCGTGAACATGCCACGCTTCGGGAGCGGACACTGGCATCGGCGTTGTGTGACGGGGCGAGCCATGCAAAGTCTTTTGTCACATCGCTGCGAACGATGATGGCAGCGGTGGCGGAGGGTCGTGGATGAACCGGATCGAACAAAAGGTCCAAGAGGCCCAGGGCCTGATTCAGTCGGGAAAACCCGTCGAAGCGTTGGCGCTGCTGCAAAGAGTGGCGGGCGCTTCCACACGCGATACGATGCTGCTGTCGGCACTGACGATGGCGGCAAGTGCTGCCCAGGAACTGCCCAAGGCGGAGTTCTACGCGAAGCAGTTGCTCGCACTCATGCCCCAGCACAGCGGTGTATACGCAAACCTGGCGCTGATTCTGTCGCGAATGGGCCAGGCGAGGCAAAAAGAAGCGGCTGGGGCATATGCGAAGGGCCTGGAGCTGGATCCGTTCAACGACAACCTGCGCACGGGCTTTGCCAACATGCTGATGGAATCGGGACAGCCCAGTGCGGCGCTGGCAATCTGCCATGCTGCGCCGCATCGATTGTCAGATGAACAGTTGACGCTGACGCACGCGGGAAGTCTGGCAGCGGTCGCACGCTGCGACGAGGCAGCGATACTGCTGGAGCAGGCCCTGGAGAAGTTCACCAATCCATTCACACGGATGCAACTGGCGATTCTGCGCTGCGCGATGGTGTTGAACATGGACAGTGCATCCGCGATGGACACGAGCGCGGCGCATTCCTTCGCGGGGCGGACAGTACTTGCCACGGTGCGTTCGTTCGCAAAGCCATCGGTGCGCCGCACCGACAGCGGGAAGCGACCGCTTCGGGTTGGCGTGCTGTCGCCCGATCTGCGGACTCACTCGGTAGCGTTCTTTACCGAGCCAGTTCTGCGGCATCTGGATCGTGATACGTTTGAACTGCACGCCTTGCACAACAGTCCGGTTGAGGATGGGCTGAGCGCGCGGCTGCGAACCTTGTGCAAGACCTGGACGCAAGTACATATGTATCCCGATGACACGCTGGTGGACCTCTTGCGACAGCAGAAGTTTGACATCATGCTAGATTTGACGGGCATGGCCGGGCATCATCGGCTGCGTGTGCTGGCGGCACGCGTTGCGCCGCTGCAAGTGACGTACTGCGGCTATCCAGACACGACAGGATTACCCAGCGTTGATTATCGTGTGGTGGATGAATGTACGGATCCGAGCACAACAACCAATGGCATGATCGCGAGCAATTCGCCCAAGTTTGACGATCGCTGCATGGAGCGATTGTGGCGGCTGCCGGGATGCTTCTTGTGCTACGGGCCGCCTGCGGAGGCACCAGCACCATCAATGGAGCCAACCTTTGACGTAAATGGCCAGGGGGGCATCGTGTTTGGGAGTTTCAATACTGCACGGAAGATATCGCCCCGATGTGTGGCATTGTGGGCTTCGGTTCTCAAGGCTGTTGATCACTCGGCGCTGCTGCTCAAGTCAAAGGAGTTTGCGGACAAGGGATTGATGGAACGGGTGCGCGGCATGTTTGACCACTACAACATGGCAGATCGCGTCCACATGCTCGCAAGCACACCGACACTGGCAGAACACCTGGGATTGTATCGACGCGTCCATATCGGCCTGGACACGTTTCCATATCACGGGACCACGACAACCTGCGAGGCGATGTGGATGGGGGTACCGGTCATCACTCTTGTGGATGATCGGCACGTCTCACGGGTGGGTGTGAGCCTTTTGCATCAGGCTGGTCTGGATGATTTGGTAGCGCGGAACGACGATGAGTTTGTCGCGATTGCGAAGAAACTCGCGATGGATCGAGGCAGGCTGGCGGCGTTGCGAGACGGAGAGCGGGGCCTGCGTGAGCGGCTGCGTACGTCGGCATTGTGCGATGGAGCGGGGATGGGGCGGCGTTTCGGCGATGCACTGCTTGGGATGTGGAAGGAGCAGTGTGAGAGGGGTGAGAGGGGTGAGGGAAGCGGTTGAAACGAGTGGGCTGGTCGGAGCGGCTTCTTGATTATGGTCTCGATTTGGTGTTGGTTTTGTTCTTCGTTTTTGATCTTCGGCTGGTTTACGATCAATTCGCATGACGCTTCGACTGTTCAACACCTACTCGCGCGCGATTGAGCCTGTTCTGGTTGCAGACCCAGAGCATGTCACGTTCTATTCCTGCGGGCCAACTGTGTACGACGACGCGCACATCGGCAACTTTCGCAGTTTTCTCGCTGCGGATGTCCTGCGGCGCTGGATCGAGTCGCCTTGGTGCGTGCTGAGTTTGGAGGGTGGAAGTCGGGGCGGGGGCCAGCATGTCGGGCCGAGACGGGTGACGCATGTGATGAACATCACAGATGTCGGACATATGACCGACGACGCGGAGGGAGGCGAGGCGGGCGAGGACCGGATGGCGGTGGCGGGACGCCGAATCGCGGAAGCAAAGAAGAGCGGGAAACTCCCTGCGAACACGATGGTCGATGCGAGCGATCCGTACCAGATTGCACGGTTCTACGAGAGACGGTTTCGGGAGGATGCGAAGTCGTTAGGATTGAAACTTGCGATCGAGGCGGATGGAGATCCGTCGTTGATGCCGCGAGCGACGGAGCACATCGGGGGCATGATCAGTATTGTACAGCGGCTGATTAATGGGAAATACGCGTATGTGGTCGGCGATGCGGGGCAGCGAGTCGTGTACTTCAGCGTGCAGCGATTCCCGGGCTATGGCCAACTGAGTGGCAACACGCTCGATGGGTTGCGCGAGGGGCAGGGTGGCCGTGTTTTGGCGGCGAACCAGTCGCAGAAGCGCCACCCAGCGGACTTCCTGCTCTGGAAGGAAGATCGGACGCACATCATGAAGTGGGAGAGCCCGTGGGGAGCGGGATATCCCGGCTGGCACATCGAGTGCACGGTGATGAGCGTCGGCAGGCTTTGCAATCACACTGGGCAGTCGCCTCTGACGCAAATCGGAATGGCGACGCACGATGATGAGAACGCGGAGAACGCGGAAAAATCGATGATCGATCTCCACTCCGGGGGCGAGGACAACATTTTCCCGCATCACGAGTGCGAGATCGCACAGAGTTGCTGCGCCTTCAGCGGGGGAACCGGTTCGTTTGCGCGGTCGTGGTTCCACCCGCGGTTCCTGCTCGTCGAGGGGACGAAGATGAGCAAGAGCAAGGGGAACTTCTTCACGGCGCGAGACTTGTTTGCCAAAGGGATCGAGTCGGCGGCGTTACGGCTAGAACTGATCAAGACCCACTACCGCAGCAACGCAAACTTCACCATGCAGGGCCTGACAGACAGTCAGCGCATGATTGATCGCTGGCGCCGGTTCGAGGTCGCAGCACGGTCCGCGCGCGATTCTTCAACCTCTGCCGGGGACAGCACAGCACGAAAACGCGTGCGAGAGGAGTTTACGGGCGCGATGCATGATGACCTCAATATCTCCGCTGCGATCGCCTCGTTGAACACTTACGTGAGCGCGGTGGAAACGCCTTGCGCCGAGGATGTTGCGGTGCTGGCTGTTCTTGATGGCGTGCTGGGCGTGCTCGCGCTGGAGCGACCCATCGCAGCAGCGACGGAAATCGGCGTGTGGGCCAACGGCCTTGTGCCCGATGAGACTGTCGAAGCCCTCCTCGTGCAACGTCGTGATGCTCGCGCGGCCAAGGACTTCAAGGCGAGCGATGCGATCCGCGATCAACTCTCACTACTGGGCTATGCCATCAAGGACCGAGCTGGCGGCAAGGTGGAGGTCAGCCGAACCTCGTGACTGCTTGACAACTGTGACCACTCGCGTTCGTGTACTCTGCTGCTGATGCGTCGACCCCCCACCACTCTTTGGCTCCACACCTTCGCCGATCTGGCGAAGTTGCTTGCGATCTGCTCGGGCGTGTTGGTCTTCATCATCGCGATGGGTGCGGCGATCAAGCCACTCTCGGACGGATTGCTCGACGCGAGCGACGCCGCTGTGTACATCAGCCTCGCGCTGGTGCCGATGCTGGCGTATGTGCTGCCTTTCGCTGCTGGGTTTGCGAGCACGCTGGTGTATCACCGCCTGGGCACGAGCAACGAGGCGACGGCGGCATATGCAGGGGGAATTTCGCATCGTGCGGTGCTAATGCCCGCGCTGGTCATGGGCCTGGGACTGAGCGTGGGGCTGGGCACATTGAACGAGTGGGTGATTCCAAGATTTCTGCGTGAGATGCGTCATCTGATCACGGTGGACTTCGCACGATTGATGTCGGGGGAGATCGGGCGCGGGAAGGCGTTGCGTCTGGATGACTGGCTGATTCTGGCGGACCGGGCGGAACAAATAACGCCCGCTCCGGGCTCTGGCGTGCGCGAGCAGGTGGTGTTCTCCAAGTTTGCAGCAATCAAACTCGCCAAGGATGGCGTACCGGAGCAGGAGGTGGCTGCCTCGCAAGCAACAATGTGGCTGTATCCGCCAGGATCAACGCCTGCGGGATGGGCAGAGGATGACGAAGCGAGCAAGGTGATGGACGACGCAACGGACGAGGACACGAGCGTGGTGGTGCTCGAATTGCGCGGAGTCTCGGCAAGCGACGCCGCCAGCGTGGGAGGCTTCCGAGAATCATCCACGGCGGTCTTCAGAGTGCCCAACGTGTTCCGCGACAATCCGAAGTTTCTCACGTATCGCGAACTGCGGGACCTGCGACAGAATCCGGATCGGATGAACGAGGTGGACTCACGTCGCCGCGAGTTGGCGTTGTCGCTGGAGCGGGACGAGACAGTGCGTGCTCTGAAGGCGAGATTGGAACAGGGCGATGTATCGCTGTTGGATGAGCGGGATAGGCCCGTACGAGTGCTGGCCAGCGCGGGCGCTTTCGATGACGCAACGGGGAGGATGGAGTTGCTGGCGCCAAGCGGGGCAAGCAGCGTGCAGGTCTATCACCATCGCGACAGCGAGCGAGGAGCTATTGCGTTGCACAGCATCGCGGGGCGGGCGGAGTTGCGGATCGGTGTGGTGCGGGCGGGCGATGGGGGCGAACGACGCGGCCTTGGCATGGGACTGGAACTGCAGCAGGTGCGGACGCGCGAGGAGGCGACACAAGTAACATTCGCGGGCGTGCCCGAGCGAACACGACTTCGGGTGCCCGGGCTGAGGCTTGGTGATAGAAGGATAGAAGCAATCGCTGGCTCGTCGAGCGCGCAACTGCTGACGGGGACGACCACGAGCGATGCGAGCAAGCAGCGAGCGATATCGCTCCAGAAAAAAATTGACGAGATTCTCCATGAGGCATTGTCCAAGCAGCATGAGCGTTGGGCCATGGCGTCGAGTTGTCTTGTTGTCATGCTGACGGGAGCGATCACGTCGCTCTTGCTCAGCCAGCGGATGCCGCTGACAACGTACTTGTGGACGTTCATTCCCGGGTTGGTGAGTTGGGTGACGATATCGGGTGGGCAGCAATTGACGGAGCAGTCGGGGACGAGCGGCTTGTGGCTGATGTGGACTGGAGTAGGGCTGCTTGGTGTGTATGCTGGCGTCATGTACTGGCGGCTGACACGACACTAACTAGTGGTTGAAGTTGGTTTCTCGATTTAGATTGTCGTTGTCGTTGGCGATTGTGTAGCCGATTTCATAGGGCGGGTTTGATTGAACGAAGGTGGGCGGGGCGGCGTAGGTGCAGTGTGAGCATGCAAACCGTGATTGACATTCAGCAACTGACACGTTCGTACGGATCGCGGAGGGGCGTGGCGGATGTCAACTTGCGCGTGGATCGTGGGGCTTTGTTTGGATTTCTTGGCCCAAACGGGGCGGGAAAGACGACGACGATTCGCGTGTTGCTGGGGTTCTTGCAACCCACCATGGGCAAGGCAACGGCACTGGGCTTTGACTGCTGGCGCGAGAGTGCGACGCTCAAGCGTGAGGTCGGCTCGATTCCTGGAGACCTGCGGCTGTGGCCTTGGCTCACCGGGCAGACCGCGTTGAAACTCTTTGGACGGATTCGTGGGCGGGATCTGCGTCCGGTGGGTAAGCAACTTGCGGACGAGTTGGAGCTTGATCTGACTGTCAGAGTTCGAGCGATGAGCCGGGGCATGCGTCAGAAACTGGGCCTGATTCTCGCGCTGGCCCATGAGCCAAAGCTGCTGATTCTGGACGAGCCGACAACGGCGCTCGATCCGCTGATGCAGGATCGTCTTCGCGAGATTTTGCGACGCAGGGCACAGGGCGGTGACACGGTCTTCTTCAGCAGCCACACACTGGGCGAGGTGCAGGCGTTGTGCGAGCGGGTGGCGATCGTGAAGCGAGGACGGATCGTGGCGGACACGACAGTCTCGCAACTCGCGGCCTCGGCGGGACATGATGTCGAAGTGCGTTGGCGGAACGGAGTCAAAGCGTCCAGCGGCTTGGAAGGCTTGGTGAATTGGGTTCGTCGCGACGAGTCGATGTGGGTGGGCCGACTCGAGGAAGGGAGATTGGACGCGATGCTGGCATTCGTGTCGGAGCATCGGGCGGACATTGCGGATCTGCAAATTGCAAGACCAGACCTCGAGGAGTTATTCATGCGGTTCTACGAGGACAAGGAGTCGGACGCATAAATATCGGACCATTCAATCTTGGACTGGTGCAGCGAGCGCTTCGGGAGATCGTGGGGACGACCCTGGTCTTTGCGGGCGTACTGGGGGCGATCTCGGGATTGCTGGCGTTTGCGTTGCCGCAGATTCAGGCTCGAATCATGAAGCAACAATTTATACCGCCACCCTTGAAGGCGTTTCGGGACGCGATGCTGGGAGTCGATTCGAGCGGGGCGGGCGTCTCAGAGATCGCGTTTGCAATCGCGTGGAGCCATCCGATCGTGCTGACACTGCTGAGTGCTCATGCGATCATGGTGTGTACGCGTGTGCTGGCGGGCGAAGTGGAGCGGGGGACAGTGGATGTGCTGCTGGCGTTGCCAGTTTCGCGATGGCGGCTGCTCTGCTGCGAGACGCTGGCGTGGGTTATGTCGGGCGTGGTGGTGTTGGGCGGGGTGTACGCGGGGAGTTATGTCGGCGCACAGTTCATCAAGCCGGAGTTTCGACCAGAGTGGTCGAAATTGCTGATGGTCTGGTGCAATCTGGGATTGGTGTATCTGGTGATCGGGTGCTTTGCCTTGCTGCTGGCCCATATCACTGACCGGCGCGGGAGAGCGGTGCTGGGCGTGATTGTCGTCACGATCTTCAGTTTGCTGATCAACTTTCTGCACACGCTTGATGCCTCGCTGGAGTTCACAAAGCGGCTAGCCTTCATGAGTTTTCTGGAGTATTACAAGCCGTTTGGGATGCTAATCAGTGGGGAGTGGCCATGGAAGGACTTGAGTATCCTTGCCCTGGCCGCCTCGGTTTTGTGGGTGTCGACGGGAATCGTGTTGGCCCGACGTGATGTGACGACAACGTGAATCAAAGAACAATTAAGGCGAGAGGACTCGCACGATGATGGTTGTTTCGCTACTTGTCGGCTTCAATTGTCACGTAAACATCGACGTTGGTGCCAAACGCAGGCAATGCGCCGGAGTCTGCGATCCATGCAGGGCTTTGAACACTGATGTCGGGATGGTACATTCCTGTCCAAGCAATGGTCTCACTGCCGAAGGCAGCAAGGCCGATGATGGTGCCGTCAACATCGGCGGCGTATGCATCGCGGGTCTGATTGGCGGGGCCGATGGTTTGAAATCTGGAACCGGCAAAGACAAAGTGGTCAGACGGACGCAAGCGGGTTGTGCGATCTACCTGAATCACCCAACTCGTGATGTCGCGCGGCTCGTAGGCAGGGGCAGGGCTGGTAGCATTTGCGGGTTGAACGCTAATGCGCAATCGCGGGCCTGTGGGCGGGTTTGGACTTGGCTTGGCCGTGTTTGCTAGCCAGTCCCAGCGACCTGGACTGCCTGGTTCAATGCCCAAAAGGAGCAACGCGGCGTGGACATGAGAGGGCTTGGCATCGGTGACGACGAGCGCTTCGTGTTCCTTGGTGTTGCGAGCGCAGACAAGGACTTCGAGAAAGATGTTGGGCTTCTTGGGATCGTGTGCATCGATGGGCACGAAACCGGCAATGCGCAGTTGCCTGGTGGATTGGTTCAAAGCGATATGTGGGAAAGGCTTGGTCCAGGGGTTGGAAGCGGATGCGGGCGAGGACTCGTATGTTGATGGTCCGGAGGTTGTTGATAGTTCGGCGACGGGAGATGGGGCATAGGGCACAGACTCGACGGGAGTAGTCGCGGGTGTTGGGCTTGGTGCTTGGACGCGCGGGGTTGTGCAACCTGCAAGTGGAAGGAGGCTGGCGATAAGCAATGATTTACTTGGAGAAATCACAGTCATTACGTTGCTCCAACCAGGGACTTGAAGAGATCGCCTCGTGCTTCGTAGTTGGTGAACTGATCCCAACTCGCGCAACCGGGGCTGAGGAGTACGATGTCGCCGGGCCGTACGCGCTGTTTGATCTCCATCAAAGCCTTGGCGAGGGTCTGTGCCGGAACAGCATGAGGAGCGGCGCTCGCGATTGCGGGGCCGGTCGCGCCGATGGTGTAGAGCCCAGCAAGGCTTGGTGCGAGGGCGGCAATCGGCGACAGGTCAGATTTCTTGTCATAGCCACCTGCAATCAAGTGAATGCGGCCATGGTCCAGTTCTTCAAAGGCACGCACGGCGAGGAGCGTGGCCTGTGGAGTTGTACTCTTACTGTCGTTGTAGTAGCGCACGCCCGCGGCCTCGCGTACCAACTCAAGGCGATGGGGAAGGCCTGGAAATGTGCGAACGTGGTGCTCGGCTTCCGCACGCGTGAGTGTCGGATAAGCGGCAACAACGGCACAGACCGCCATCGAGGCGTTGCGCTGATTGTGCTCGCCTGGGACGAGCAGATTGGTGACACGATCAGCGCTTGAGAGATGGATGCATTTGAGGGAGTGATCGATTTCCCAGTGTTCAAGGCCAGGTCCCAGCACCGCAACGTCGCCATTGCCATTGCGGGGGCGGGAGTGGGCGACGAGTTCAAACTTGCAGCGGTCATAGTTATCGAAGGTCTTATGCCAGTCGAGGTGGTTGTCGGCGACGTTGGTCACGACTCGCACACGAGGCGGCCAGGCGGCAAGATCGCAGGGTCTAGACGATGGCGGCGGGAGCAGCCCATCACGCTCGGGCCCTTGGCCAAGCCAGTACAACATGAAACTAGACACTTCGAGGATGATCCAAGGAGACGCAGAGGCGGTCGATAATTTGACAAGTTCTTCAAGGGCGGAACCACCAATATTGCCAGCCAGGAGAGCGGGGCAACCCGATTGACGAAAAATATGTGCGACCATAGCGCTGGTCGTGCTTTTCCCAGCAGTCCCGGTAATAGCGATCATGCGCTCGCGATGATGCTTGGCAAGTTGCGAGAGGGCGAGATGAAACTCCGTGGTAATCGGCACACCAGCAGCGGCTGCGGCGCGCAGGAATCGATTGTTCCACGGGGCGGGCACGGCGGGATTCGCAACGACCAGTTGCGTCGTCGTGAAGTCGCTGACATTGTGTTCGCCCAGACGAAGCGTTACACTGCCACGGTCGATCAGGTCTTGAAGTTGCGAGATCGAGTCAAAAAGTTTCTCGCGCGGCTCGATATCGGTGACAAGCACATCGGCACCTTGTGAGGCGAAGTATCGGGCGACACCCACGCCACCGCCAAAGTGGCCAAGGCCCATGACCGTGACACGCTCAATCTGCATGGAAAAGCGTAGAGGTGATGTTTGGAACTCGCACGCTGAGCGATGGCGATCAGGAACGGCGTGGGCGGCGGAGCAGCAGAAGAGCGATCGCGGCGCTAGCGGGGCTTGGGATTGTCACGAAGTTGAGTTCGTAGAGGGTTTCCTCGCCTGTCTGCTGGATCCAGAACGTGTACGTACCCGGTCCGACAGGGCTGATAAAGCCGCCGCCTGGGTAGCGCGGAATCGAAAGGTTGTTGAAGAGATTGTTGCCGACGCTGCTGGAGCCGAAGAGGGTCCAGCCCAAAAGTGAGGAAGGGGTGGCGAGGTCCGGGTCAATCGTGGTCTCGCCCGGATTGACTCCGATGAACGAGGACTGGTCGGTGGAGAAGTAGTCAACGAGGATCAATTCCGTCAGGAGCATGCCCTGGGGGATGGTGATGGTGAGGTAGTCGCGATCAAAGTCGCCAGTACCGCTATCCCCTGTAGAGCCAAGGACACTGTTGTCGCCGAGGCTCAGGGTTGCGTCGGTGGGATTCAGCCAGTTATTGGAGAGATCCCCTTGAATGGTCTCGTTCCAGAGGACGCCAGCGTGGGCGATGGGAACGAGAGCTGATATTGAGAGAAGAGCAAGAGCGCGGGAGGACCGTGAAAACATGGAGAACATCCTTTGGAGGGAAACTGAATCTGATCCGCTAGGACAAACGTGCGGGATGACATTGTATTGTGACGCGAATTGTCAGGTTTGCAAGGTAATTTCGCTTGAAGGATGGGATTGTGGTGTGGTCTGGAGCGTCTGATACCTCGCGTGCCCAAGCCGACGACTAACAGAAACCCTTGGGGCGAGATGTGCGGTTTCGGTTCGGACGCCATTGCGATTCAAGCCCGGCCCAGACCCTGCCCACACGACGCATCCCCCCTGTCGAATATGTTGGCAATCGATCATGCCGAGCCATCTGGTCGCGATAACGCTTGCCCGCTCCGATCTCACGGCTGTGCACCCGCCGCGCCGATACAGTGCTCCGACATACCAACTTCCCAGATCGCACCAGCCCACGCAAGGACGCGTGCCCATGCCCAACCCAACTTCCCGCGAACTCTCGCCTCACCACTCGCCGCCAGTCTCCGATACCCCCCACGCCGAACCCAAGCCCCACCGCCCGGAAGCGCTTCGCCTCCAAGGTGCCCATGTTTTCCTGATCGGCATTGGCGGCTCGGGTATGTCTGGCCTGGCACGCATGCTTACGTCGCGCGGCGCGATCATCGCTGGTTCTGACCGCGACCCGAGCACCGTGATCGACGCGCTCCAGCGTGACGGTGTCAAGGTCACCTTCGATCAAACGAGCCAGTGGCTGCCCGACCAGTGCGACCTTGTTGTCGCTTCCGCCGCCGTGCGCCCAGACCATCCCCAGTGGCTCGAAGCCGAGTCCCGAGGCGTGCCCGTCATGCTCTACGCCGAGGCATTGGGCAAGTGCATGCTGGGCCGTACAGGCATCGCCATCGCCGGCACCCATGGCAAGAGCACCACCACCGCCATGCTGGGTTGTGCCCTCACCGATTCTCAACTCGACCCCACAGTCATCGTTGGTGCAACTTCTAGCCAACTTGCCCACGGCTCGCTTGCCAGCCCCACTGTCATTGGCCATCGCACGGGCGATGCCACCCCCGGGGCCACCGGATTCCGCTTGGGCAGCGCGATCATCCCCACTGGCAGCATGGAAGGCAAGCCCGGCTTCCTGGTCGCTGAGGCCTGCGAATACAACCGCAGTTTCCACAACTTCCGCCCCACCTTTGCCAGCATCGCCAGCGTCGAGGCCGATCATCTGGACGTCTATGGCACCCTCGAAGCCGTGATTGAGTCCTTTCACGAGTTCGCCAACCTGCTCCCCCCCGCCAGCGAGGGGGGCAAACTGCTCATTGCCCACGACGGGGCGCACCGGCGCGAAGTGACCGCGGGCCTTTCCAGCGAGGTTGAGACTATCGGCTTCTCGCCAGAGGCCGACTACGTGATCGACTACGACCTTGGCACCCGTTCCGTCACGCTCACCCACGAACGCAAGACCATCGCACGTTGGACCATGGCCATCCCCGGCGCCCATATGGCCTTCAACGCCGCTGTCGCGATGGTCCTCGCAACCTGGTCCGGTGCTGATCCGCTTCGCGTCGCCGCCAGTCTCGGGGCTTTTCGTGGAGTCGACCGTCGCATGCAGTTACTGGGCGAGAAGAAAGTCCATACCGGTCAAGTCCGCGTCTTCGATGATTACGGCCATCATCCTACAGAAGTCGAATGCACCCTCCGGGCATTGCGTGAGGCCGAACGACCCGAAGATCGCGGCGGCCGCCTCATCTGCGTCTTCCAGCCTCACCAGCACAGCCGCACTCGTCACCTTCTCGAAGAGTTTGCAAGCGCGTTCACGCACGCCGACATCGTGATCGTCCCACCCATTTACTTCGTTCGCGACAGCGAGGAAGAAAAGCAGAAAGTGACGGCGGCAGACTTGGTCGACCGCCTGCGAGCCAAGAACATCCGCGCCATGCACCTCCATCCCTTCGAGGCAATCGTCGAGCAACTCGAAAGCCTTTGCAGGCCCAACGATCTCGTGGTGGTCATGGGCGCAGGACCGGTTTGGAAAATTGGACAAGCCTACCTCCTGCAGGAGCATGCATCCCAGCCACAATCAGAAGCACATGCAGCCCGCCCGTAAGCTGGTGCTTCGAAGTCCCTCAACCGCCCGACCTTCCGTGTCACTCAGCATCATTCAGCAACTTGTACTTGCATTGTTGACTCGCCTCATGCCCCCTGTCGCCGCCCATCTCCTCGACGATGCTCCGATCCAAACCTGGTTTGGCGTTGGCGGCCGCGCGTCGAGATTTGCCAAACCCGCCACGCCCCGCGAACTGGCCAACCTGCTCGCGATTGATCCGAATCTCCGTGTGCTGGGCGATGGTGCCAATCTGCTGGTGGATGATGACGGCATCGACGATCTTGTAGTATCGCTCGCCTCTCCAAATACCGAGTTTACGAGCGTGGAGATTCGCGAGAGCATGAACGGGAGTGCGCTCGTCCACGCCGGCGCTGGCATGCACCTCTTCAAACTCGTAAATCAGACTGTCCGCGCTGGTCTCGAAGGACTCGAGAATATCGCGGGCGTGCCAGCCACCCTGGGCGGCGCGATTGTCATGAACGCGGGCGGCACCTATGGCCAGATCGCTGACACGATTGAGCGTGTCTTCGCCCTGGATCGTTCCGGTAGCAAGGTCATCCTCGAACGCTCCGAGATAGACTTCAACTATCGCCATTCTGGCCTGAATCATCTGCTTATTACTGGTGCAGACTTTCGGCTGACGGTTGGCGATGTCGCCACGCTCGAGCAACGCAAGAAGCAGATCAACACTGTCAAAAGCGCCAGCCAGCCCATGAGTGCTCATAGCGCGGGCTGCTGCTTCAAGAACCCCACCCTTGCCCAGGATGTCACGCATCAAGCCCAACTGCTGGGCAAGGTGGGGCAGCGTGTCTCCGCTGGTCTGCTCATAGACCGTGCCGGATGCAAGGGCCTGCGCAAAAACTCCGCAACCGTGAGCATGCAGCACGCCAACTTTTTGACCATCGACGACAAGCATTCCGGCAAGGCCCGCGATGTCATCGAACTCATGACGCTCGTCCAACAACGAGTCTTTGATGCCTTTGGTGTCCATCTCCACCGCGAAGTCGTGGTCTGGAGCCGCCACGCCGAGCACCTGTCCGAGTGATAGCAGAAATCCATCCACCTGGCCAAAGCAAACAAACCAGCAACCCCGCTTGAGATCATCCCACAGCACGCCGATGATTCCTTGTGGACTTTCCCTTCGAACCATCCGACGACCTCGCCCCGCACCCTGCCCTGCGTAGCCAGCGAATCCGCGCGACCGTCGATGAAGAAACCGAAACCACGCTTGGCTGGTCCTTCGCCATCACCCTTCGCAACACCGACACCGAATCCACCCACACCGTCACGATGAGCTATCGCGATCACGACTACTGGTGCTCGGGCAGCATCGCTCCCTCTCGTGTCGCCGCCGCTGTGGTGGAGTATGTCGCCCAGCATTGGCAAGGCACCGTTCCACCAAAGTTTGACGCCAGCACCTCGCGCCGCTGGACGCCGCACATTGATCGCGAGTTGCAGGAGCGCCTCTAGCCCCCGCGTACGCTCACGCAGCGTGCCTCTCCTCTGCATTGACAATCTCCGCGTTTCCTTCCCTGGTGCCTCCCCCAAAGCCCCGCGTCTTCGAGCAGTCGATGGCATCAGCATGTCCATCTTTCCGGGCCAGACGCTTGCCGTCGTTGGCGAGTCTGGCTGCGGCAAGAGCGTGACCGCACTCGCCACCCTGGGCCTTCTGTCAAGGAACGCCCGTGTCGATGCTGGCAGCATCCGCTTCAGCAGCAATACAACCAGCACCGATCTCCTGACCCTCAACGAACGCGAACTTCGCCATATCCGTGGGGGCGACATCGCAATGATCTTCCAGGAGCCGATGACCAGCCTCAACCCCGTCTACACCGTGGGCGAGCAAGTCACGGAGGCACTTGAACTGCACACCCAGCCCAAACTCTCGCGTAAGGACCTCCGCCTGCGCGCCCTCGATGCAATGCACGCCGTGGGCATTGACGATCCTGCCCGGCGCATCGACCAATACCCCCATCAGTTCTCAGGAGGCATGCGACAGCGGATCATGATCGCCATGGCACTCGCCTGCCAGCCAAAACTGCTGCTTGCCGATGAGCCAACCACTGCACTTGATGTCACGGTGCAGGCCCAGGTCCTTGACCTCTTGAGCGAACTCAAGCGCAGCCGTTCCCTTGGCATCATGTTGATTACCCACGACCTTGGTGTCGTCGCCCAGCATGCCGATGTTGTGTGCGTGATGTACGCCGGGCGCGTCGTCGAGTATGCCCGCGCCAAAGACCTCTTCGCCAATCCCCTGCATCCCTACACCCGCGCTCTGCTTGCCTGCGCGCCCAGGCTCGGCATCCGCCAGCACCGCCTGTCCACGGTACGTGAACTGGTCGACAATCCCACCCTGATCCGCGATCTGCAATCCGCCGCTGCATCGTCGCCAATCCTCGAAGCCCGTGCCAATGCCACCGACCTGATCCCCTGGTGGCTCTGGCATCAACCGCCTCCCCAAACCTCGACCAACTCCCACCGACTCTGCGAAGTGCTACCAGGCCATTGGCTGGGACTGTGGTCAAACCCCGCGGCGCTGGCAATGGAAATACAGGTGGGAATGATGGGAAATGTGGCTGAGGCGTCCCGACCTGTGCCCGAACTTCCTTGATCCAACACCCCTGCCTGTACGTACCGCTTTTCCCAGCCAATCCACTCTGGAGCGCCGATAAACTCCCTGATGCGTGTCCTCATCCTCGCCGACACTCTCTTCGTCTCGCGCGAGAAACCGCTCCTCTCCCTGCTCGAAATAGGCCTCGCCGACGAGGGCGTGCAAATCTTCCAGGCCGTGCCCGAGAGGGTGGCCAGCACCATGGATCTGGAGGTCTTCGCAAGTCGCGTGACCTACAGCCCGCGCGTCCCCCGTTTGTTTCGCTCACTGGGCGTGCGCCGCCTCGTTGATGCCCTCCGCCAGGTCGAACGCCTGGACGAACCCAGCGACATCGACATCGTGCACGCTCTTGGCGGCGGCTGCTGGGACCTGGGCCTCGCCCTCTCGCGCGAACTCGATGCTGGCCTCGCCCTCGATGTCTGGCGCATGGGCCTGATTCCTCGCGCCGCCGAACTCAAAACCGTCGAGGGCGACCGTATTGCCCTCCTCGCGCCCGATGCATTGCTGGGCGAACGCATCCGCGCGGCTCTGTCCACCACCGATGCCTTGCGTGCTTCCCCAGTCGGACGCAAGCGTGTCGTTGATGCCCCCTGGGGAGTGCTCGCCGGAGACATGCGCACCGTGCTCCCTACTAGTGGCACTCGCTCCCTGATGATCGTGGGTTCAGGGCGCAGCGCGGATCATTACATCGCCCTGCTAACAGGGCTGGCTCCGCTCCTGATCGCCGAGCCTGAAACCCGCGTCTTCTGCGATGCACACGCTGCTCGACGCGCCGATCTCTGGCCCATCGCGCGCCGACTCAAACTCCTCTCGAACCTCTCGCTGATTGAAGACCTCGAAAGCCGGCGCGACCTCCTGCTCGCAGGCGACATTCTGCTCTACCCCGAAGCCGCTGGCGAGCAGCGCAGCGTCCTGCTCGATGCCATGGCGAGCGGCGTGCTCGTCGTTGCTGCTCGCGACCCATCGGTGCCCCTGCTGATCGACGACACAACCGCCCGCCTCGTTGACCCAAAAACCGCCAACGCCTGGCAAGTCGCGCTGCACGACCTGCTGGCAGACCCCGAAGGCTCATGCCGACTCGCTGCCTCTGCCCGCGCACACATCGAAAAGCATCGAAAGGCCAGCGAGTACATCCGGTGCGTGCTCAGCGCGTATGACCAACTGATGTCCGATCGCGCTCCCTCTGTACAGGGGTAAAAACTGCACAGCGACGCATCGCCAGCGCATTCGACCTGGGCTCGCCGAGCCTCTCGTCCTATAGCACACACTCCCCGTTGACATAGACCGAAAACCCCTCCTACTCGCGTCAAATCTCCGCAAATCTGAGAGCTTTCCCTCAACTCACTGCCAATTCCGAAACTCAGCCGCTCCGGCCTGCGCACAGTACAACACTGACGGTTGGGGCGCAGCGTGGAGTCGCCCCGTACTGCCAAATTCCGCGGAGACTCGTGACATGTCCATCCTCGTTGCCTCGTCCATCCTTGCCATGGCCAGCGCCCACGCGCTCAACGGCGTGGTGCCGGTCAGCGCCCAGGTCGTTAGCGCCGTTGCTGCTTCGACAGTCGGCCAGTATCAGCACTTCCCCGATCGCAGTTACGCCGCGCGTCCGGGCCAGGTCCGCCTGCTGGGCACTTTTGCAACCACCGATCCTGATGCCCACGCGAACATTAACGGTCGCCTCTGGATCAGCCAGCCCTTCATCGGACCCGCTCCCTCCCCAGCGCCCATCAACAACGAAGTGCCCGGTCCGGGCGCCTACGGCGTCTCGGAAGGCGACCAGACCACGATCCTTGTCCGCATCGGCATGACCAGCATTGGTATTTCTCCCTGGCAGCGCATCGAGGGCTGGTCGCAGCGCCGTCTCGAGGCCGCTCGCCTCAAGTGGCTTGATCAGCATGGTTATGGCAGCGGCGTGCGCACTTTCGTGAATGATGCGTACACGCCAGGCATCGAGCTTGCTACGGCACCTCTTCAGCAACTGCCCGATGCGCAGTGGACCGAGGGTGCTCCGACCAACAACGCCCGAGACATCCAACCCCGCGCGACCATTCGCATCCCCAGCGACATGCCCCGCTTCCGCAAGCGCATGGATGTTCGTAGACCCGGTCTTTTGCCAGGCTACCGCGCTCAACCCGCGTTCGTCGTCGCGAATGAACAGCAAGCTGGCGAGGTGCAGGTGCGCTCGATCACGGGCGCGAGTAACTCCAACATACCCATCAAGGTCGTGCCCAGCACAACGACCCTCGCCATCGCTCAATAACTAATTCCGCTTCCGCCCATGTTCAGCCCGGCCATATTCAGCCGGGTGGCATGCGTCCTTGCCCACCATTCAATACGAGCATCCCCCTCCACACGCGGCCCAGCGTTTCTCATGCTGGGCAGCGGCTTTTTATTCTTCCTCTTCAGCCATCTCCTCAGGCCGCTCCGCACTGGGGTTGAAGCCAAAGATCGAAGTGCCTATCCGAACGATATTCGCCCCTTCGCTGATCGCCACCTCGTAGTCCCCGCTCATGCCCATGGACAGGATGTTGAACGGTCCGTCTGTCAGTTTCATTTTCTTCATCTCATCGAAGAGTTCCCGACAGCGTTCAAACGCCGGGCGTGCCTCCTGGGGCGAATCTCCGTCCGCTGCCATCGTCATCAGACCTCGCAAACGGATATTCACCATCTCGCCCAGTTGCTGCGCCAGGGGAATCGCTGCTGGCATCGGGCACCCATATTTCTGCCCTTCGCCCGAGCAGTTGACCTGCAGAAGCACTTCGATCAGATGATCCTTCTTGACAGCGATGGCCTGCAACTCCTCCGCGAGGCGCAGCGAATCAACAGAGTGAATCAGTCGGACAAACTCAACGACCTTCTTCGCCTTGTTTCGCTGCAAGTGTCCGATCATGTGCCACCGCACGCCCGCGTTGCTGGCCGCCTGAGCACCTACTCCCGATGCCTGCCGGGCCGCTTGGTGGAGCAAGGGTTGCCCTGCTTGAAACAATCCCGCGTCGCCCTCATCTCCCTCGAGACCGCTGCGCCGCGCAGTGGGCAGCAGCCGCTGGCGAGCCACATACTCCTCGACAATCGCCGCGTGCTGCACCAGGACCTGGGCCCGGTTTTCTCCAAAGTCCCGGTGCCCCATCTGGAGCAATCCGCGAATTTGCTCCGGCTCGGCATACTTCGTCACCGCCACCAACATGATCTCGCCAGCGCGTCGTCCTGCCTTCTGCGCGGCCACTTCGATCTTCGAGCAGACTCGCTGATAGCGTTCCTCAAGCGTTGCGGGCAAAGTTTCGCCCGCTTTCAACAACGCCGGGACCGAGATCGGCGCGGACTTTCCAGGCTTAGTGGTGCCAGCCATGCCGCTGGCAGTTCCAGAATCAACAACTCCGCCATTGCCCGACAATCCCTGTGACTTCGACGACACACCCATGTTGCCTCCTGGCACTTGCACCATTCGCACCGGCTCCGCCGGTCCTTTGAAAGCATATCGCGGCCACGCCCTGCCCGCCGCCAAATGACAAGAAGCGCCGATCCCGCACTCGCGTACCAGTATGTCTACTCGCTACATTTGTCCAACCCGATCCCACCCAATGAACACCCGCCCCGCCATCCCGTCCACGCAGTCCATCACCGCCCTCTTCACTATGCCGCGTTGGTGTTCCGGCTTGATGCTGGTCTTACTCACGCTCTTCAGCCCATTCGCCCTCGCGCAGGATAAACCCAGCCCAGACTCCACGACCGCATCCGTGCCAACCAAAGCCGCTCCCAAAACCCCTCTTGGTGAGCCAGTTCTCGAATCAACTCAGAACTCTGTCCCGGCCCCTAACACCCAATTC
>Ga0163155_10002160_pt1 | contig 22415 bp, 17 predicted proteins | sample OliLakLV19SP4G1_FD_148611 | JGI IMG/M metagenome (GOLD analysis project Ga0163155, IMG submission 148611) | Freshwater microbial mat bacterial communities from Lake Vanda, McMurdo Dry Valleys, Antarctica - Oligotrophic Lake LV.19.SP4.G1 | ecosystem: Environmental > Aquatic > Freshwater > Lake >... | reverse complement strand
GTTTGTGCACCAACTGAGCGGCCTGGGGAGCCCACTGCCACCCCGGGGTTTGCGAGTATGGCCGCGCCGCGTTACAACGGGCCCATGAAACGGAAAAAGCAGGCCGCCAGGAAGACACCGGCCCCGGCCTCAACCCGGGCGCGGGCCCGCCCGCGGGGGGCCCGCGCCGGTTCCCAAGTCCTGCCGCCCGTCTCCGAGCGGCGGTCTTTCGAGGGCGGCTGCCACTGTGGCGCCATCGAGTTCACCTACGCCACGACACTCCCGCCGCCCCGGTGGCCAGTCATGCTCTGCCAGTGCTCATTCTGCCGCGGCCACGGCAGCCGCTCCACGTCGGACCCGTCCGGCGAACTGCAATTCCGTTTCGAGCGCCCCGAGTTCCTGCGCCGCTATCGCTTTGCGCTGCGTACGGCCGACTTCCTCATCTGCAAGGAGTGCGGCACCTACGTGGCGGCCGTGCTGCTGTCGGGCCGGGGGGCCCAGGGGGTGATCAACCTGAACACGCTCCGTGCGCCGCCCAAGGGCCTGCGCGCCGGGAAGCCGGTGAGCCACGACGGCGAGTCCGGCGAAGGCCGCCGGGCGCGGCGGGTGCTCACCTGGACGCCGGTCGTCGGGCCCGTCTGAGCCACTTGCAGGCAAGGTATGTGGCGCATGACCAGGTTCAACGACTGCTGCAAACGGTTACCCCCATGAGCGTGCGCAATCTCCCCGCCGCCTACCAGCTCGAGGCTTCCATTCTTAAGGAGATCGACCGCAGCTTTGCCGCCGAACATCGGGACTACGTCATCACGAAGCTGGCGAACACCGGCCTCCCGATGGGTGCCGTCGCGCCGCCGCCCCGGGTGCACGCGGCGATCCTCTGGTTGGCGAAGGGCGACCTTATGAAGTTCGACGAAATCCTGGCCGGCGCTTGTGCCAACTGGCGCGACACGCTCGTCGCGGCCGGGTTGGCCAACCAAGGCTGGAAGCTGGTGCTCGAAAAGCGGGGCATCGGCTGCAGCAAGTGGCCGGTGCCTCTCAGAAAGCGGGGATGCCGGTCTGGGCGCGGCCCAGGATGAGGCCATGAATGTCGTGGGTACCTTCGTAGGTGTTCACCGTCTCCAGATTCATCATGTGCCGAATCACCTGGTATTCGTCGGAGATGCCGTTGGCGCCGTGGATGTCCCGGGCCGCGCGCGCGATGTCCAGCGCTTTGCCGCAGTTGTTGCGCTTGAGCAGGCTCACTACCTCGTGGGGCAGGCGCCCCAAGTCCTTGAGCCGGCCCGCACGCAGGCAGCCGGCGAGCCCGAGGGCGATTTCCGTCTGCATGTTCGCCAGTTTCAGCTGGACCAGCTGGGTTGCCGCCAGCGGTTTGCCGAACTGGTGCCGTTCCAGGGCGTAGTCCCTGGCCGCGTGCCAGCAGAACTCCGCTGCGCCCAGCACGCCCCAGGCGATGCCGTAGCGGGCGTTGTTCAGGCAACCGAAGGGCCCCTTCAGTCCCGTTACTCCGGGCAGCAGCGCCGCGGTGGGCACAAAGAAGTCCTGCAGCACGATCTGGCCGGTAATAGAGGCGCGCAGCGACATCTTGTTTTTCAGCGCCGGCGTTTCCAGCCCTGAGCCACCCCGTTCGAAGAGGAAGCCACGGATCGTGTCGGTGTCGTCCTTCGCCCACACCACGAACACGTTCGCGATCGGGCTGTGGCTGATCCAGGTCTTGGTGCCAGTCAGGGTCCAGCCGCCCTTCGCCGGCTTCGCGCGCGTGCGCATCGCGCCGGGATCCGAGCCCGCTCCCGGCTCCGTCAACCCAAAGCAGCCGATGAACTCGCCGGTGGCGAGCTTCGGCAGGTAGCGATCCTTCTGGGCTTCGGTGCCGTAGGCGTGGATGGGGTGCATGACCAGCGACGACTGCACGCTGATGGCAGAGCGGTAGGCGGAGTCCACCCGCTCCACTTCCCGGGCAATCAGGCCGTAGGCCACCGACGACACGCCGGCGCAGCCATAACCCTGAATGGTCGCGCCCAGCAGGCCCACTTCACCCATCTCCCGGAGAATGGCCAAGTCAAAATGCTCCTGCCGGTTCGCCTCGATCACCCGGGGCTGGAGTCGGCCCTGGGCATAGTCCCGGGCAGCATCCCGGACCAGGCGTTCGTCGGCCGTCAACTCGTCGTTCAGCGCCAGGGGGTCTTGCCAGTCGTAGGGGGATTGACTCATCAGCTTTCCCATTCGGTGCACGCCTATGATATCCACTGTATCCGTTCGCTTGTCGGTCTGCCCATGACCTCGATCTCCCGCTACCCCAATCTCCCGCTGGACGCCACGCCGAGGCAGAGCCGCGGCGCGGACGGCCCGGCATCCACGCTGCAGCCCTTCGCGCCCGGCGATGTGTTTGTTGGAGCAACGCTGCTGAACAGCGCCACGGACGACCACGCGGGCCGGGGCCGGATCCTCCAGTTCGACGCCGATCTGAACGCCAAGGGCGTCCTGTGGGTCGAGGGCACGACCCACCTCATCTACGGCCTGAACTTTGCCCCCGACGGGACGCTCTGGGCCCAGGATCCCTGGGCCTGGACCACGGTCCGGGTGGAGCCGTCGGGCCGCCAGTTGTCCAACCTGCAGTTCGACATGCGCGCCTTCTCAAAGGTGCACTTCATGGCGGATGACACGCTGCTCTTTACCGAATCCCTGGACGGAGATCACCAGCCCGAACCGCTGACGACCCGTCACCCGCCGTTACCGGGTCACCGGACACACCTGGGCGATGGCGATCTCTGGCGCTACACCCTCGACGGCGAACTGGTGGAAATCTGCGAGCCGGAGGTCCACGGGGGCATGAGCGGGAGCATGGGGGTGACGCACTCGGTGCTGTCGTCGGACCAGAGCCGGCTCTTCTATGTCTCCGAGACCGGGCCGCGCCTGATGCAGTTCGATCTGACGAACGGTTGCCAGCTCACGGATCTGCGCCGGGGCACGGAGGGCGACCGGACGATGATGCACTTCGACCTGTCCCTCACCCCGGACGGCACGCTCATGGTGTGCATGGGGAACCGGGTAGATTCGCTCACGCAGGATGGGGTGTGGCTGCGGACCTTCAGGCTGCCTGGCTTCGGCTGGTCGATCATCGACGCCCGATGCGGGACCCACGCCTACGTGGGCAACTGGTTCAGCGGCGAATTGGTGAAGCTGGATCTCCAGAGCGGAGAGATAGTGGCGAGGACGGTTGTGGCCGAGAAGTGTATGGCCGGGGTCGCCCAGTACCTGCCGTCAGGCGCGGCGGCGCCTGCCTAGAGCCAGAACGCCCAGCGCAGAGCCAAATAGCCATACTGCCGCAGGCACCGGCACCACGGCGATGCCCGGGCCCACCAGGAACTCCTGCAGGTCGATCGAGTTCTGGATCAGGGGGAACGGCGTGACGACGCGCATGACGCCGCTCCAGTTGAAGCTGTCGTAGATCCCGCTCGTGGCCGCCGCGAACCAGCTGCCCGCGCCGCTGCCAATCAGCGTGTAACCCGGCGCCATGATCTTCCAGATGGCCTCCTGGATATCCGCCTGTCCCGCGTAGTCGTTGCCGGCCAGGGTACCGATCTGGCTGAAGAGCCAGCCCGCCTGGCTGTACTTGGCCAGCGAGGCCGGGGTTGAGGGACTGTTGAACTTGCCCACGGCCCCACCCTGGATCTCGGCGTAGCTGCGGATATCGGCCGTCCAGGTGGAACCCACCTGACTGAAGCGGGCATCGCACAGTCCAAGAATCGTCTCGGAGTCGAGCTGCAGGCCATAGAACCCGGTATGGATCCCACCCCGGTCGACAGAATTGGCGACGCCCGTGAACGTGACGGTGGCCGCGTTGGCCGCCCCGCCGAGGATCAGCGCAGCAGCCAGGAAGCAGTGCCGGACCGACCGGCGCGCAAAGGACTTCATAAGGGTTGTGACGATCATGATGCTGAAACACTTCAATTTTTCAGCGCTCAAGTTCGCACGCTTGAAGAGCTTTGCGTGACGTTTGTGACTTAATCCCGAATAAGCCCGCAAGTCTGCGGGTTCCGTCGCGTCTTAACGGCCAGGACCAGCAGCAGGCGGGTGCCTTCCGGGGCAATCAACACGTAGTCGCGGCCCGCGGGTCTGCCCGGGATTCCCCGGTGATCGAGCGGTTCCCGCCACTGACCCGTCGGTTCGAAGCGCAGCCCGATGTCACCGCACCGCGGCGCGACGCGCAGCGCCAGTGACAGTCCTGGCGCCGAGAGGAGGACGGCGTCGTCATCGTCGCCGTCAGTGGCCAGGAAGCCCGCCAGCTCGAAGAACTCCCGGGTCTCATCGCTGGCCACGTTCCCCAGCGTCACCTCGGTACAGCGCCCGATCACCGGTGCGGGGTGGTCGTCCTCCGGCACTGAAAACGTCGGCGCCTCCAGGAGGACCAGCAGTTGGCCATCCGGAGTCTGAAGCCCCACTTCATTGAACTGGTCGTTGTCGAGGCGCTGAAATTCGAGCTCGGTGCCGGCGTCCACCAGCGCCCGGGCATGCCGGGCCAGGTCAGGTCTGACGAAAGCCAGCGCAGGTTTGTCCAGACCGCTGGCATGCAGACCGATGACGATCTGCCCGTCTGTCACCGCCGCGTAGCCCCGGGGCCGGATGTCGTTGACACGGACTTCACTGAAGCCAAGGCGCAGATAGAAATCAAGCGACGCGCCCAGGTCCGGAGCGGGGACGCTGAATTCGAGGAATTGACCCAGGCTGGACATGCCGTGCCTCGTCGCTTGAAAGGCTGAGCATCGCGATTGGTGGGTTGAGGAGTCAAGAATAGATTGGAAGGGAGCCCAGATGCTTGCTGTACGCCTATTAGCGCACCTAACGCTCTGCCCGCTTAACTTCCGGGAGGATTACCCTTCGCTTTCGCAACTCGGAGACTGTGTCTCCGGCGCACTGGGACCGCCCCTTGAAGTGGCGCGGCTGATGCCGGGCTTGCGGGGGACTTCGGCCACCGCCACGCCGCTTCGACTTCCTCATTTACTTCTCCCTTCGGGCCGGGAGAGTCTAGTGTCAGCTGTGTTCGGGGCGGAGAAGTCTACGCGGGACGATGTGATCGTCGAGCGCTTCTGGAAATCCATTAAGTAGGAGGAGGTCTACTTGCACGCCTACGACAACACTTCGACGGCCAAGGCGGGCATCGAGCGGGACGTGCGCTCCTACAACAGCCGGCGTCCCACAAAGCCCTTGACCGAGGGACGCCCGATACCGTGCACTTCAACTCGGTGCCGCTCGCGGCAGCACCTTAAACGCAGGGCGTCACTTGTCCGCATCGCGAAAACTGTCTAGGAAAGTGAGGCCACCTCTGAGCGCGGTGCGCCATCCTGCAGACTCACTCTAGCGGTCTATTGGCTTCCCAAGCTCCAAATGGTGTCGTTCAATGTTTGAAGCCACTTCTGAGTTCGCTCTGTAACGGGGACGCCGGAATCCATTGGAACTGCCCTAGCCGATGAACTACCTGCCCGACGCACATACCACTGGCCGGTATTGGCATCTTGAAGGTCAAACCACAATACGTATTGCCCAGCGGCGCTTTCCTGAGTAGTGGCTGGATCTTCGGAGTTCAAGACAGCGACCTCATCAAACACTTCCCCACGTTTCACTGTCTCCGCTAAAGAGACATGCCTCATGAATAACTGTTCTGCCGTAAAGTCCGCCATCTTTTGCTTGTTCTTTTCGGACGTTTTACCCCAGATGACGATGCCTTTCTCGCGCCATCGCTGCTGGCTAGCTAGCACTATAGTCGCCCGACCACCAGCAGGATTACTGACTGACGCGATTTCGGCCTGCTCTTTCTCTAGGTCGATCTTAAGGACCTCAAGCACATCGTCGCTCTTGTAGAATGTTCTCTCGCCATAGTGGTACTGCACTTGACCGCACGAAGACAGCACGATCAAGCTGCCCGTTGCTAAAAGACACAGACTTCGCAGTTGACCCATGGCAAGCCACCCCTCCACTCAATACGACCGACAGTTGAAGGCCGTGTTTAACGCCACCGTAGCTGAGATCGGCGAGCAAGTGTCCACGGTGACGCCCAAGTTAGTCGTCATTTCATACACACCGACCACGCAAGGGAGAAAACGAAAATAGCTGTTCCTCCGCAGTATAGAAACCGATAGATCCACTGGTTCACGCGTTCGGTCAGTGTGACCCCTTCCCAGGTCGTGATCTCCCACCCTCGAATGAACAGGGTTCCCCAAAGTAGGAGGCCCGCACCGCCGATCTGAAGAATCGCGATGATGTTGGATTGTGCGCACCCAACCTGAAACTCAATTACAAGACCGGTGCTGTATCCGAATGCACCAGAGGCAATGACGAGAAGGAGTGAGTAAAGGAAAGCGCGGCGCACAATGTATGCGCTCGGCTCCCGTTCTGCCGAGATCTTATCGTTGTTTCTAGTGCGGCTGTCCTGATCCTGAACCTCCAGGAAACGCTTGGGATCAGCAAGTAACAACCAGCACAGCCGGATCGCGCCGAAGAAACCGGCCGGTGTGGGCCGCCTGTCACCCATAGTCCCCTAGGCTAACATGACTTTAAAGCACTATGGAGTGACGGTGAAATCACCGGCCTGACAAAGGTCAGCGCAGGCTCGTCCAGACCGATAACGATCTGCGCATCTGTGACCACCGCGTAGCCCCGGGGCCGGCTGTCGTTCACGCGGACCTCGCTGAACTCGAGGCGCAGGTAAAAATCGAGCGACGCGCCAAGGTCCGGAGCGGTGACGCTGAACTCGAGGAAATGACCCAGGCTGGACATGCCGTGCCTCGTCGATGGGAGGGACGAGCATTGCGATTAATGACTGGGCGAGTCAAGAATAGATGGGCTTGGGCAGCTCAAAGCGCCCTTTACGCCGCTTAAACTCCCAGCCGCTCTGGCTGGTCGAAATCCCGGGGAGGCTCAGTGAATCTAGGGACATTCAGTGGGCTAAATCCACGTAATTGGCGTTTTCGACGTGTTCCAGCACATCATTTCCGCCATCTACTCAGTAGTTCGTCCCCATAGATCACCGTCAAGATCTGCATTCCTCCGTCACAAAAGCGATCCATGGCATCTGAGCTTGTATACACCAACTGCGGTCATGTCGGACCAGGCATGACCGTCACCAAAGGCCATTTCGCACTGGAATTCGTCTTGTGGCTGTGCTTCCTCGTTCCGGGCATCATCTACTCAATTTGGCGCCTGACTACTCGCCGTGAAACTTGTCCAGATTTGCAGCAACGCAAATCTGTTACCCGGGTCGGCGCCGATGGCACAGCGGTTCCTTCGCGAAAACATGTCGGAGAAGCTCTTATAAGGGCGAAAACCCAGCGCGCCCACTATCCAATGCGGCGGAGTCTGCAGGCAGTTCGCTGGGCCGACTCTTAGCCAAGCTGTTCAAGTAGAGCAATATGGCAAAACTGTGTGTCCAGCACGTGATGTCTGACACTTTGGTCGAGCCGGTATGCGGTGGGCCGCGTCTCACCTCGAACTCACGACCCCGTCATTTACCAGGCGTCGGCATTTCATGACCATCGAACAACACATTGAAGAGATTCGGGCTGGCATCAAAGGCGGGCGCTTCGGTAATGAGGCCAGCGTATCGCAAGGCATTGTGCTTCGCCTGCTACATGCGCTCTCGTGGCCGGCCTACGACACACAAGTCGTCTGTCCGGAGTACTCCTTGGAGGGCCGACGGGTTGACTTCGCCCTTTGTCATCCTCGGGGCAAACCCATTGCATTTGTTGAGGTCAAGCAGATTGGTCACGGTGAAGGCGCCGAGCGCCAACTCTTTGAGTACGCGTTTCACGTCGGTGTTCCTCTTGCGATCTTGACTGATGGTCGAGAATGGAACTTCTTTCTCCCCGGAGAACAGGGAGACTACGGCGAGCGCCGAGTCTATAAACTTGACATCGTTGAACGAGACCTTGCGGAATGCGTATCTCGCCTGAATAGATACCTCAAGTACGACGAGATTGTTTCTGGGAAAGCAATTGCCGCCGCTCGAGAAGATTACCGGAATGTGTCCCGGGAACGGCAAATGACGTCAACACTTCCCGAGGCATGGACCAAGCTTGTAGTGGAAGAAGACGATCTGCTTCTGGAATTGATTGCCGATCAAGTTGAAAGTTTGTGTGGGTTCAAGCCTGACCCCGACAAGGTCGCGCTGTTCTTGAAGGAAAATGTCGCCCTTCGCTCGGCCGGTACGCCAAACTCCCGACCTACGCGCCCTGCACCTGTTCCAGCACCCATACCTGTATCTCCTAATGCGCCAGCCTTTACCGGTTTCTCCGTTAACGGTACGGAGTACCGAGCACGAAGTGCCCGGGAAGTACTCATAAGTGTTTTTGAGACCCTCACGTCTCAAGATGCGACTTTTCTGGAGCGGTTTGCCGCTCTCCCAAAACACGGGCGCACCCGACGTTTTCTCGCTCGCACTCCCAATGAGCTGTATCCGGGCCGGCCTGACCTAGCGCGCGATCATTCAGCGAAGCTCAAGTCTGGCTGGTACCTTGGGACAAACGTCAGCCGTGCCGCGATCGTGCGCATTATTGAAATGGCCTGCGATGTTGCTAACCTCCGGCTCGGCCGCGATTTGATCATCAATCTCGGAGAATGAAACGAGGCAAAAAACGGCCTGCAGTAGCGGCTCCGCTTAGTTCTTGCGTCAGGCCGCTCTCAGCGTTTCGCGATGATGGCCGCCAGCTCACGGCTCGACGTCCCAAGCGCAAGTAGGGACTTCACGAGCAAGTCCAGAGAGACCGTCGGATCGCCAGCCTCCATCTTTGCGACTCTCGACTGGCTCGAACGTAAGGACTGGGCAAGCTGGCTTTGAGTTACGCCCCGCAATTGCCGACGCGACTTCAGTCCATCCGCAAGTTTCAGCCGGAGATCGATGAACGCCTCTTCTTGCTCGCTCAGGCCGAGAAAGTCTTTGGCGTCGCCAATCTTCCAGCCCTTTTCGGCGAGCTTCTTTCGGTTACTTTCGCGCACGGTCGTACTCCTTAAATCGCATCTGGCACAGGTCGACAATCGCTTTGGGTGTCGCAGGTGTCTTCTTTGAAAAGACCTCGGCAATAACGATGGCATCGCCGTCAACGCGATAAATCACGCGCCAATGGCCCGTCGTGTCATTAACCCGTAGCTCGTGGCATCTGGCGGCGATTGACGGCATAGGTCGCGAAGCTGGCATTCCCAGCGCATCCCCTCGCTGAAGCCGCCTTAAAAGAAATCCTGCCTCGAGCCGGCCCTCCTTTGACAAGGGCGGGGTCTTTACCTGTCCATGCAGCCATACCAAAGGCTTGTGCTTCGAACTCACGCGGCGAAGTATATGTCATAACGGACATAGCGGAAAGAGCTACCGCCTCATCAGAAAGTGCGGCATCAAGCAGGACTAAAGCTTCAGCGGCTTCAAATACCCCGTCATCTCCAGATAGCCGCGCCCCACGGGCCGGCCACCCTCGAGCAAGGTGCTCGCGCCTTCCCAGTACACCGCGCCGGTGGTCAGACGGGAATCCAGCTCCTGGTCCGGCATGAGCGGCTCGGTATCGAACGTCCGCTCGCCCACCTGAATGCGCTGGGCGATGGGCCAGGACGCGCGGCTGCGGGCGGACGTCCACTGGCGTAGTGGTGTGAAGCGAACCGTGGCAGGGTCGACCAGGCGCGTCTCGCCGGACGGGCTGTGGAAGGCGGCGTAGCGCTGGAGCGGCGCTTCATCGGGAGGGGCGCCCTGGCGCCGGATCTGAAAAGCCAGCAGCGCGCTGCCGTCATCGAGGTTCATGCCGATCCAGTCCCAGCCCGCGGCATCCGGGGACAGGGCGGCGCTGGACCACTCGTGATCGAGCCACGCGACACCCTTCATGAGCGTAGGAGCGCCTTCAGGCGCGAGATCGCTGGAGGATTCGCCGGAGGATTCGCGGGAGGAATCGCGGGAAGAATCGCGGGAGGAATCGCGCCTGAAGGCGCTCCTACGGGCGGAGATCCGGACTTCCGCTTCAACCTGCAGCTGCGGCCGGGAGTAGTAGTAACTCGCCTGCGTCGCTAACGGGCCCTTTCGCGACACGCCATCCTCACCCTGTAGCCAGGGGGGTCCCTGGCCGGCGGCACGGAAGTTCAGCGTGAAACTCCGCGCGGTGATCTGTCCCACGTAGGTATCGGTCCGTGCGTCGCGTTTGAGCGACCACCCATCAAGGCGCACCTCCGTATCGCCGGTCGCCGCCTGTACCAAGTCAAAGCCCGTGCGGGCGATGCGTTCGTCGAGCAGCAGCTTGCCTTCCCCCGGGCGCGCCAGCGCCGCGTGGGCAATCACCAGCTGGCGAGCCGCGAAGACGCTCGGATTGGCCGGATCCACGTCGGTGCGCACGCGGAAGAAGGTGACCTGAAAGCCCAGCGGCCGCGAGGCATCGCCCAGCCAGCCCGTCAGGTACCACCACTCGGTGCGGAAGTCCGGGTGGGCGCCGAAGTCTGCCGGGAAGCGCAGCGCGCGTGGCACTACATCCGGGAAAGTGACGACGGCTCCGCGCGCCGGCGCAGCAAGCGCACCGAGGCTGAGAAGCAGGTGCCGGCGACTCAGCATCACCAGTCCTCGTGCACGGCGCGGAGCGGGCTCACGCCCGTGGCGCGCCGGCCAGCGAGCGCGGCAGTGACAGTGGCGCAGAGGAGCAGGGCGATGGACAGGCCAGCGATCAGCGCCGTCGGCACAGCGAAGTCCATGGTCCAGTGGAAGGACTGGCGGTTCACGACCCGAATCAGCACCAGCGACACGAGCAGGCCCGTTACCAGCCCGACCAGAAGTGCATGCCCGGTGGCCAGGGCGCCCTCCAGCGCGAAGACGCGGAGTACTTGGCTGCGCGTGACGCCTACATGCCGGAGCATGCCGAACTCCCGGGTCCGGGCGATGGCCTGGGCCGAAAACGTGGCGGCAACGCCGATCATGCCGATCAGGATGGCAGCGATCTCCAGCACATAGGTCACGGCGAAGCTCCGGTCGAACACCCGCAGGCTGAGGGCGCGGATCTCACCGGTGGCGTTGAACTGCACGGCGTCGCCCGAGGGCACGGTCTTCTGCAGGTCGCGAATCACGTCATCGGCGCTCGTGCCCGGGCGCAGCCAGAGCGCAGCCTCGGTGCGGGTGCGGTCGCCGGTCAGCCGCTCGTAATCCTCGCTTCGCAGGATCACAGAGCCGAACTGCCGGGCGTAGTCCCGCCACACTCCCGCTACCGTGAAGGTCTGGACCTGGCCGGCGAGGGGCAGCGCCAGTGACTGGCCGGGTTGGGCGCCATAGAGTTCTGCCATAGCCTCGGACACCCAGACAGGAAGCGCCCCCGCGGGTACGGCGGCCTCAGCGCCGACGAGGGGCAGCAGCTCCGCAGCACTGGCCAGGTCCACCGGGCGCGCGATGATGGCCACCACCGCCCTGTCGGGTGCCAGCGTCACGCTGGTGGCCCGGGAGAACTCCACGCGAGCTACGCCCGCGTGCCCCGCGATGAGCCGCAGGTCCTGCGCAGAAAAATGCGTATCGGTGGTGAACTGGCCGATGCGCGCGTAGACGTCGGCGGGCAGCACGCGGATGAGCCAGTCTTCCAGCGAGCCGCGGAAGCTGCCCACCATCGTGCCCATCGCGACCATCAGCCCGAAGCTTGCGACGATGCCGGCCATGCCGATCGCTGCGCCACCGGGCGCCCGCGCCAGCCGGTTCGCTGCCAGCAGCAGCATGGGCCAGCGGGTACCGAGTGCTGAGCGCTCGAGCCAGCGGGCAACCGGCCGGAAGGCGAAGCCGGCCAGGCGCGGTTGCAGGGCGATCACGCCGATCAGCAGGCAGCCGATGGCCAGATAAGCTGCCAGCGATACTCCCCCGATCGCCGGCAACCAGACCAGCACTGTGGCCACGGCGATCAGCAACAATCCGGGGGCGAGGCGGCCGAGAGGCTCCAGGGCGTCCTCCTCTGCACCCGACCGGAGTGCCGGCGCGATCGCCGCGCGGGCCGCTTCCCGGGCGGGGACCAAGCCACCCGCGATGGCAGCGCCGACGCCCAGTGCCGCGTAGCCAGCGGTCATGGCCGGTGGCAGCACCAGTAGTGGCCTGAAGCCGCCGAAGCCGCCGCTACCCAGGTCGCCGCCGAGGGCGCCGAGGACGGCCTGCGCAATGCCGATCCCGAGCACCAGCCCGAGCGCGCTGCCAAACACACCGATGGTCGCCGCTTCAACCACCAGCAGCCACTGCAGCTCCCCGGCGGTCACGCCTGCAGCCCGCAGGTAGGACAGCTGTGGCCGGCGGGCCAGCGTCGCCTGAACCTGCAGCGAAAACACCAGGAAGCTGCCGGTGAACAGCGCCACCAGTGCCAGCACGTTGAGGTTGACCCGGTAGGCCCGGGAGAGGGTGGCAAGGCGGGACTCAGCAGCGTCCGGCCCGGCGACCGTGATGCCGGGAGGCAGCGCCAAGGTTGACCGCAACGACTCCACGGTCACGCCGGGCTGCAGCCGCAGATCGATGCGCGTCAGCAGGCCAAGCCTCCCGAGGCGCCATTGGGCAAAGCCGAGATCCATCACGCCGAGCAGCCGGCCGCGCGCGGTGGCTGGCAGGCTGCCGCGGACGATCAGTGTCAGCTGCTGGTCGCCGGACTGCAGGCGCAGTTCGCCGCCAGGCTGCAGCCCGAAGCGCTCCAGCGCGGCGGGGGAGAGGAAAATGCCGTCGGCAAACAGCGCGAAGCGGGACGTGGGTTCTGCGTCGTCCGCGCGCGCCTGTCCGAACGAGTAGTCGGGCAGCAGCTTGGGCGAGACCCAGCCGGCGCGCAGCGCGTCTACACCGAGGATCGGTAGCCGGGCGTCACTGCCCATGACGAGCACGTCAGTCGCCAGCACAGGACTCGCCAGTTGCACGCCGGGATGAGCCGCCACCCGGGCAAACAGCTGCTCGTCGAAACCGCTCCGAGGACCTTCGATGGCCGCGTCGGCCTCCCCATTCACCTCGCGGAGGGCGGCACTGAATTCTGCCAGGGCTGCGGTGTTGATGAGGCTAACCGCGTAGCCCAGCGCAACGCCCACCGCAATGGCCAGCACCTGCACACCGGTGCGGAGGCGGTGGCTCCGGGCATGGCCGGCACTGAAATGCCACCAGAGCCAGAGCATGGCTAGCCTGCCCGCGGCCCAGGCCGCAGCCGGCCGTGATCAAGCGTCAGCACCCGGTCGGCCCGTGCTGCGGCAATGGCCGAGTGGGTCACCAGCACGCCGGCGGCGCCCGCAGCGCGCACCTGGTCACCCAGTAGAGCAAGGACGGTAGCGGCGGTGTCCGGGTCCAGGTTGCCCGTGGGTTCATCCGCCAGTACCAGTGCGGGCCGGTGGACGAGCGCTCTCGCCACTGCCACCCGCTGCAGCTCGCCACCGGACAATTCCCGGGGCGGACTTCCGTGGCGCTCGGCGAGACCGACGGCGTGGAGCATTTCTGCCGTACGGTTCTGCCGCTCCGTCACCGTGACGCCGAGGAGTACCAGGGGCAGCTCCACATTCTGGGCCACTGTCAGGTGCGGGAGGATGTGAAAAGACTGGAAGACGAAACCCACCTGGGCCCTGCGCAGGCGCGTGCGGCCATCGTCGTCCAGCGCCATGAGGTCCACGCCGCCGATCCGGACCGTACCACTGTCCGGCGTATCCAGGCCCGCGATCAGGTTGAGCAGCGTGGATTTTCCAGAGCCAGACTCGCCCATGATCGCGATGAACTCGCCTTTGCGGACGGCGAACGACAGCGCACTGAGAATCTGGCGGTTGCCGTAACGTCGCGCGAGGTCGAGCACTTCGAGGCCGGCAGCCGTCATTCCCTAGTGCCGCAACGTCTGATCTGGCTCTGGTTCGTCCCCGGCGCCGGCTTCGGGCTCCACGTCGTCAGCGGTCTCAGCGGGCGCATCGTCGGTAATATCCAGCAGCTTGGCCGGAAGTTCCTTCGCGGCCTTCGCGCCGAGCTTGCGGATGTCGTCGGCCCTGCGCACGAGGTTGCCCTTCCCGGTATGGAGCCTCTTGACCGCCTCGTCGAGGCTGCCACTGGCGAGCTGGACATTCCTGGCCACTTTCTCCAGTTCCACGATGAACAGGACAAAGGCGTCGTGCATGCGGCCCGCCTGCTCGGCGATCTTCATGACGTTCCGGTTCTGGCGCTCGAGCCGCCACACGCTCTCGACGACCCGGGCAGTGGCCATCAGGGTGGTGGGACTGACGAGTACCACGTTCTTCGCCCACGCCGACTCGTAGAGGCTGGGGTCCGTCTGGACGGCCGCCAGGAACGCCGGCTCCACCGGCACGAACATCAGCACGAAATCCAGGGACTCCAGTCCGTACAGGGCCGGGTAGTTCTTCTCGCTCAAGGACCTGATGTGACTGCGCAGGGACGCCAGGTGCTGCTGAAGCGCCGTCTCCCTGGCTTCGTCGGTCTCCGCACTGGCGTAGCGCTCGTAGGCCACGAGAGACACCTTGGAGTCCACGATCAGGTTCCGATTGGGCGGCAGGCGGATCAGTACGTCCGGCTGCTGACGGTTGCCGTCCTCAGCCACGCGGCTGTCCTGAACCTCATACTCGCGGCCGCGGGTCAGCCCCGACATCTCCAGCACGCGCTCCAGGATGATCTCGCCCCAGGTGCCCTGGGTCTTGGCTTCGCCCTTGAGCGCAGTGGTCAGGTTCCTGGTGTCCTGACTCACCTGCTGGTTCAGGGCCATGAGCCGCTTCAGTTCGTCCTTCAGGGACCGGCGCTCACTCGTGTCGGTGATGTGGGTGTCTTCGATTTTCTTCTGGAAGTCCTTGAGACGCTCCCGGAAAGGATTGAGCAGCTCGTTCAGCTTCGTCTCGTTGGTGGCGGTGAACTTGGCGGTCTTTTCCTCGAGGATCTGGCTGGCAAGGGACTTGAAGGTGTCCGTGAAGCGCTTCTCCGTGTCGGCCAGCACCGCATTCAGGCGCAGATCGTTCTCGGCCTTGCTCCGGGCAGACGCAGCCAGTTCGGTTTCCAGCTCGCTGATGCGGGCAGCGCGTTCTTCGAGGGTCGCTGTCAGGCCCCGCACCCGCGCCCCGGCCTGGCCTTCGTTCTCTGCCTGGGCCACCTGAACCTGCTGCAGCTGGCCGGCGAGGAGGCGGGCCCGCTCTTCGAACACGGCCCGGGGCCGGCTGGCGACGAGCCAGCCCAGGCCGACGCCGACGACCAGGCCCAGCAGGCTGCAGGCAAGAATGACGAGGGTCCCGGAGTCCATGGGGCCAGTGTAGCTGGCCCCGGCGGTAGCAGGGTTACTGGTACCTGCAGCCCGTGCCCACCGGGGTGTAGCCCACAATGAGGTCCGCGCTGTTCACCTCGTAGTGAATCTCGCAATGGGGCCGGTCCGGTTCCACGTAGACCCAGTTGCCGTTGGGGAGCAGGTAGGTTTTCTCCTGCCAGCCGGCCTGGGACGCGCGGCTGGTGGGGCGACGAACCAGGTCCCGGATTACCGCAACGTTCTGGCCAATGACGGCATCTCCATACTCTTTCAGCGTGGGGATCTGGGAAGGGCTGCAGGCTCCCAAGCCGATGGTTAGCAGCAGAAGGCGTCTGCCGGGCATGGGTCGTTGTCTCAGTCGTCCAGAGCCACGGCTACGGAAGGCACCCCGTCGAACAGGGCCGGGTAGGTCAGACCCGCGGCAACCGGCATTCCCGGAAAGCTGAGCGAGGAACGCAGCACACTACCGAAGCGGTCGCCGCCGAAGAGATCGAGGCGCACCTGGAACATATCGTGCAGGCCCGCAATCGCATTCATGCCGGGGACACGATTCATGAACCGGCTCAGTCGTCCGCCTTCGCCCGAGAATGTTGCCCCGTCAATCACCGCACGACTCTCCGCAAAGTTGTTGGCGCCCTCCATGGGCATGTCGAAGCGCTGTTTGCCCTGAGCTGCGCCGCCCGGGGCCCAGGTCGGGTTGTAGCTGACGATCCGATCATAGGCGTAGGCGAAGCTGGCAGCACCTGCCGAGAAGGTAAAGCCCTTGCGAAACTCGCCGCCGCCGAGCTGGGCTGTCGCACCCCCGACCAGTCCCGACGCGCCGACACGTCCCAGGCTCCAACTATTGCCATAGGCCGCCCCGACAGCCCCAAATCCGACGCCCCCGACGGCACCCAGGGCGGCGCCGCGCAGATCCCCGCCGACTATCGCGCCCGCTGTTGCCCCACCGGCGATCGCGCCCACGGTGCCTGCCCCGGCCACCGTCGCGCCGGCGGTGGATCCCATGTACCACGCGCTGGCCGCGCCGCCGGTGTAGTACGCCGCGACCGCGGCGAGGATTTCGCGGCCGTATTTGTCGACGACCCGCCGGAAGAGGCTGCCAATGCCACTAACGAGGCGCTTGAAGAATTTGCCGATGCGGCCCAGGAAGAACCCGCTCGGGTCGATCAGGGAGCCGGGGTTGTTGGCGACGTAGGCGTAGCGGTTCAGGGACTGGGGGTTGATCAGGTTGCCCAGCATCGGATCCGGCGCCAGCATCGTGCCCAGAACGGGGTCCTGCAGTCGGCCGTTCATGTGGATGAGGCGCACGTTGTCCAGGTGTTCATGGCCCGTGTAGCCCCGTTCCAGGAACTGACGGTCGGTTGCCCGGAGGTCCGCCAGGTCGGCACTCCCGTTGGGATTCCTGCGCTTGCCAAACACATCGAAGCGCTGAGTCAGTGTTTCACCACCGGCACCCACGACCCGGGTCAGCGTGTCGACGCTGCCCTGATGATCCCTATGCAGGAAGTAGCCGTCTAATAGAGCGGGCGTGTTTTGCTCCACCTGGGAGTAAATGGCCTCTCCATTGGCGAACACGGTCGAGCGGAACCGGCGCTGGGTCCCGTTGACCTCGACCTCGAAGTGCGGGCCGATGTACCAAGTGGTCAGGGTGTTCGATCCCGTCCGAGCCACCTGCCGGATGCGCTGGCGGTCAGGGCCATAGGTGAACTCGGCGAAATCCCCGGTCCCGTAGTCGATGCGCCGGGGCAGGGGAAACGGGTGCCAGCTGATCGCCTTGCCGTGCCGTGCGGCCATGTTGCCGTTCGCGTCGTAGGCGTAGCTGCGAGTTCCGGCGGGGCCACCCGACACTCCGGTGACTGCTCCCGGGTGGGAGCTGGCGTAGGCGTAGGTGCCCACGTCGGACTTCGACAGGATGCGGCCACCCGCGTCGTAGCCCAGAGCCAGCGTCAGTCCGTCGTTGAGTCGGGCACTCAACAGCCGGTTCTGCTCGTCATAGGTGAAGTCCTCCGTCACCCCCTGGCCCAGATCCCGGCGCTGCCTGAGGTTGCCCACCTTGTCCCAGAGGTAACTGTAGTTCTGCCGCTGCGCACTCAGCGCAGCGCCGGTGCGGATCGCCTTCAGGCGGGTACTCGCCCGGTCAAAGTCCCGCTGCTCGTCGATGGCGGTGCTGCTGCCGAGCCGGACCAGCCGTTCCCGGCCCAGGGCATCCTGCTTTTGCAGGTCGTAGAGAGGCAGCCACAGCCCCCCGCCGGCGGACACGTCCTGTTCCACCACGTCCACGTGACCAGCGTCGTAGCGCAAGCCCAGATACAGCCGGGCACCGCTGACAGTGGCCGGATAGACCATCGACGTCACGCGGCCCAGTGCATCCCACCCGTAGTTGGTGACGTAAGAAGTCCCCTCCAGCGTCGTGGTCACAGCGGTGCGGCGCCCAAGGCTGTCGTAGGTGTACTGCTCGGCGAAGCCGGCGGGATTGGTCCCGACGGAGGCCGTCACCCGGCTCGGCAAACCCAGCAGCGGGCCACTGGTTCCGTTGAACTGCCAGCTGGTGAGGCCCTGCCCTGCGTCACTGCGCTGGATGAGACGGCCGAGCTGGTCGTAGGTGAAACTGATGACGTTGGCTGGTGCTGCCGCATCTGACTGGGAAACCAGCTCGCCAAAGGCGTTGTAGTCCGACGTCCGGCGCCCGCTGTCGGGAGAATCTGCTGCGGTTGGCAGGCTCCGCTCGTCGTAGCTCAGCACTGTTCGGGTGCCATTGGCGTCGGTGATGGTGGCGAGGTCACCAAAGGCCGTGTAGCTGTAAGTCGCGGCGCCGCCGGTCGTCGGGGCCACAGCGATCAGCCGTCCCTCCGCATCCAGAGTGTGAGTAGTGACGCGATTCTCCGCGTCCCGCAGGGTGCGGGTGAGCCGGTTCGAGTTCCAGCGCGTACTGGCGCTGCCCCCGGACTCGTCGGCGGGCCGGTCTTCCGACCGTCGCTGGCCGCGCACGTCATAGCGGTTCTCAACCCAGAACTGGGCTTCACCGGTAACGTATGGCACAGTCTGGCGGGCGAGCCGCCCCAGCGCATCGAACTCCTGCAACTGACGACTGGTCTGGCCACCGGCGAGGCTGGATTCCTGGCCCACGGTGCGACCGTAGGCGTCGTGGATGGAGCTTGAGACGTAGCCGTCGCTGCGCGTGGCCCGCAGCTGGTACTCCCCCCGGGCGCTGAAGCAGGCGCCTCCGCAGCGGTTGTAGGCATAGGTCGTGGCGGGGCCCGCGGTCCGGGTCTCCTGCCGGAGCCGGGCAAACTCGTCCCAGCTCCAGCGCGTCACCAGACCACGCGGCGAGGTCCGGGACAGCTCCACATCCAGTGCGTAGTTCCACTCGGACGTGACGACCGGACTGGCCTGTCCGGGGATCAACGCCGTCTCCGTCTGGGGCCGGTCACTAAAGCTCGGGTAGGTCCAGGCGGTGCGCCGGGCAGCGGCCGGCTGATCGGCGGGGCTCCGGGCGAGCTCGGTCAGCTGGCCCGCGCTGTTCCAGTTACGCGTGGTGACCAGCTGTTTCGCCACAGGTCCCGGCGCGCCCGAGGTCTCCGTCAGCTGTCTGCAGGTTGCCGTGGACCAGCTGTAAAGGGCGGTGCGGGTCGACGCGCTTGCGGACGAAATGTCCCGGGTTGTGTCCACCCGGAGTGGCAGGCCGAGGCAGTACTGGGCGGTCCGCGCCGTCTCGTCGAATACCGAGGTCACGATCGTGTTGAAGGTGGTGGCGGATGCCGGTGACGACACGGTGGTCGCTTCACGCACCGGCAAGCCATGGTTGAAGTCATAGGTCAGGGTCCGGCTCACGGTGCTGACCAGTTGACCCAGCCCGCCGCCATCCGGGTCGGACTCGTATTCCGCCTGAGTCTCGGACTGGAGATGGGGAAAGTGATAGTCACCCGCCGCATCGCCGGTTGCAGCCGGTTTCGCGTCCGCACCCCAAGTGGGGTTGCGCTCACTCAATTTGCGGCCGTCACTGCGTTCGGTGGTAAAGAGCTCTGGGATGCCGATGAAGGGAAAGTCCTGGCGGTAGCGCACCTCGCTGAACACGGCCACGCCGTGGAGAGCCGCGTACCGGGAGTCAGTGGCACGAATCTTCTCGAAGCCCAGGAATCCCCGGCCTAGTCTGCTCAGGCGGCCGTTCCAGTAGGCGTAGCTGTTGGTATAGGTGCCACCGCTGCCGTCGTTTCCCGTGTAACGCGTCACCACAGGCAGCGGACCGCCCCGCAGGAGGTACTCGCCCGCGGGCGCTGCACCGCTCCGCGTATAGCCGGCGAAGGTGGCGAGCGTTTCATACACCGGTTGAAAAAAGTTGCCCAGCCCATCAGTCGCTGCGCTCAGCAGGTCAGGACGGGGGCCGCTGTGCTTGCGCACCTGCCACCGCCCGGTGGTCTCCGCAAAAACGAGGTCCGGGAGGCCGTCACCCGTCACGTCTACCGGGGCGAGGCGCGCCGTAGTTCCCGGCGCTGGCCCGCCCCCAAGGTCGAAGTAGCGGGTGGCATCCGTGTTGCTGAACGCCTGCCCCTGGCTCGAACCCCCCGCCAGATGCACGCGCCACGTGTTCGCATCGAGTCGGCGGATGAGATCTTCGCGGCCGTCGCTATCAAGATCCGCGGCCCGGACAATCTGGCCGACGGTGGTCGAGAAGCCCGTCGCCTCGGGGCTGGCCAGCGCATTGCCAAGGCTTCGTCGCGTCTGCCACCCGAGCGCACGATCCCGGTAGGCGACGTCCGTCAGTCCATCGCCGTTCATATCGAGGGTGACCGCATCCAGGGCGGGTGGCGTGGTAAAGAGCGGCTGGAAATCGCTCCCCGTGGACAGGAATCCTTCGTAGTACCAGGGTGGTCCGGCGAGACTCAGGGTGCCCCGCAGAATCAGCAGATCCTGCCGGCCGTCGCCGTCGAAATCGGGGGCACCGCCGGCGCCGTCCAGCACCGGCAGAAAGGTGGTCCCCCCGTTGACGGTGGTGCCAAGGCTCGTGGTGATCTCCGACGCGAATCCTGATCCCGTGTTCCGCCGGATGCGGACCCCGTACTCCCGGGAGTAGACCAGGTCATCGAGGCCGTCGCCGTCCACATCGATGATGAGAGGCGAGGGGACCGTGGTGGTCGACAGCCCCGTATCGATGGCACTGAGAAAACCACCGGCCCCATTGGACCGGTGCACAAACCAGGTGGCTGGTGAGCCCGGCCCCTGGGCCAGAAGGTCCCGGCGTCCGTCCCCGTCGTACTCCAGCACCCGGCCGGTGCCGTAGCGGGCGACACCGGTGTTTAGCGGTGCACTCGAGTAGACGTTGACGCTGGTCGCGTTGGTCAGTCGCACGTGCCAGCGTTGGGTCCCGCTGACGCTCACCGGCAGGTACAGATCGGCATCCCCGTCGCCGTCGTGATCCGCCAGGAGCGCGTCCGCCGCGAGCGCATCCGTGGGACCGATCACGGGGGCGGCGAAGCCCCGTACGCCGATCTGCCAGGCAAACGAGGTTGCCGGCAGGCACTCCAGCGGACCGCACTGCTGGATGCTGGCGACCTGGCTCCGCTGGCTGCTGTTGCCGGTGGTGTAATTGAGGGTGTAACGGTGGACCAGCCCGAAGCCTGAACCGGCATCGAACTCGTATCTGATGGTGCTGAGCCGCTGCAGGACCTGCCAGCTGGCGCCCCAGCGATGGAATTGGCGCTGATCCCCCGCTGGCCTTGCCTCATAGCTGAACACCAGGCGGAAGCGCGCTCCTGCGCCAGCGCTGTCCCCCGTCCAGCGGATCTCGGCGGGGAGTGCTTCCCCGGAGACCAGGTCTTCCTGCCACGCAAAGGCGATATGGTTCCCGAACTTGTCGCTGATCTGATTGATGACCCACTCCCGGACTTCGCTCGCGGTGCCCAAGGCCTCGATCCGGGAGTCAGCGTCGTTCCCATAGCGCCAGGTGAGGCCGTCCGGGTGCTGCACCTCGAAACTGGCGGGACCCGAGCCCTGCCGTCCCCGGGAGATCACCCGTCGCAGGTTGTTGATCTCCGTGCGGTACTCAGCGCCGTCGCTGCCATAGCTCCCGGCGACCAGCACCAGCGGCTGGCCGTCGAGGCAGTAGCGGTCGCCCGGGGCGAACCGCACCCCCTGCACCCGCCCATCCACCGCGATGTTCAGGGGGCAGCGGGTGATCCGCGACAGGCCCGCGACCGTGAAGCCGATGCCGGCCAGCCCATCGCTGTCGTGACTGGTATAGCCGAGGCCGATACCCGGCCGCAGCCCGCCGCGCCCTGCTGCAACCGTGACCGGCACCAGGTACGTGGCAGCCCCCGTTGCGGACACGCCGAACTCGGCGTCCAGCCGGCCCACGGCCGTCGTGCCCGCGGCTGAGGCGCTGGCCAGACCCGCCACGAGCAACCTGAGGATGACGACCCAGGACGAAGGCTTCTGCAGGGGAGCGATGCGACGGGGATGCGGCATGACGACCTCCGAAAACGGCAGCGGGTTGCTGGAGGCTTATGAGAGCAAGCGCGGGTCCTGGCGCGCGACGCGGGAAACTCCTCCATTCCAGTCCTTTTGCGGCGCCTGGACCGAATACCTGCAAAGACCTGAGTTATTCTTGCCGCCCCCAAAGGGCGGAACAAAACCATGGCCAGACCCCGGAACCGACGACTTCCTGCAGCCCTGCTGCTCGCTACGGCGGCCCTCGTCAGCCCCCAGGGCTACGCCCAGACCACGACCTGGGAGTTCACGACCGTGGCGGATTCGTCCGCCGAGCTGGCGTCCTTCAGCATTCCTGCCGTTAACGACGCCGGCCAGATCGCCTTTGTCGCCACCTTTGATGACGGCGCACTCGGTCAAGTGGTGTATCGCCGGGAAGGCAACGGCGTGCTGACGGTCATTGCCGACACCATTACCAACACCAGCGTTCAGATTGCTTCCTTCAGCGGTGATCCCAGCATCAATGCCGACGGCCTCGTGAGCTTCGCGGCAATTCTGGATGACGGTTCCAGGTCTGTGTTGCGTGGCAATGGTGGCGCACTGCTCACCATCGCCAATACGGTTGCCGACGGGCTTGCTTCCATCGACAGCAAGCCATTCATCAGCGACACCGGCGGTGTGGTGGTCGTCCGGGCCGTGCGCAGCGCCGACGGCGCGCGGGTGATCCTGAGCGGCACGGGCGCCGGCCCACCCACCACCCTGCTCGCCAGCACAGGGCTCTACGATCCCCAGGAT
>Ga0163155_10002156_pt1 | contig 22444 bp, 21 predicted proteins | sample OliLakLV19SP4G1_FD_148611 | JGI IMG/M metagenome (GOLD analysis project Ga0163155, IMG submission 148611) | Freshwater microbial mat bacterial communities from Lake Vanda, McMurdo Dry Valleys, Antarctica - Oligotrophic Lake LV.19.SP4.G1 | ecosystem: Environmental > Aquatic > Freshwater > Lake >... | reverse complement strand
TTCTTGCAATCTTTTCATTTGGGCACCACAAGTGGTGGCATCTTGAAAATTCCAAGCGAGCCTGTCTATTGACAAGATCTGTTGAGGACGATCTTCAAGCACGTTTTTCAGTGTGAACTAGTTAGACGAATGCTCTGGTCCACTCCGGATGCCATTCCGAAACTTGACGCGCCGACGGATGAAATCGAGCGTTTGCCGACAGCGAAAGTTGAGAGAACTACCAGCACCGCGGATGATACCGGACTAAGCGACGTTACCGACGCCGAGGAGATGAACCGACTTGTTGATGACTTGGAGCTAATACCGACGACAGATTTCAATTTTATCGACACAGATGCGGCGCTCGTTCGATCGACAACGAAGAAAAAACAAGGTCGAGACTTTTTGAATCGTGCCACCAAACTGACCATTAAAAGCTGGGACAAGCTTCACCTGTGGTTCTCGGTGTTCTCTTGGGTTGAAAAAAACATGAAGCAAGCGAAGCTTCTATTTGATCTCGGTGAAACAGAACAGGCTCGCAAAATTTTTCACAGTATATACAAAACGCTAGAAAGTTCCGGCAATATGGATATCGAAGCGTATAGTCCTTGTTTGTTTCGCCTCGGATGTTGTTACCTGGCGTCGGATACTCCGTCGCTAGCACAAAACTATTTTCTTCTATCCTTGCAAAATTCCAGAGCAGAATCAGCAGCTAAACCGGCTCTCTATCTCGCCGTTGCAAGGGCTGAGGCCGGCGACGAAGCTGGAGCGTTGCGATTGCTGACCGAGCACCTCAGCAAAGACAGTGATATCAAAAATGCTGTTAAGTCAGAATTGCATTACCATTTGCTCAATCGCAAACTGTTATTCGAAGTCCTGGCGAAGTTCTGCCAACAGTCTTTAGACAATGACAATGTAGAGCTAGCCGCAGACGGGATTTACGCTACATGGAGTGTGCTCCGTTCCAGATTGAAAACTGATTCAATAGATCCTTCCGATGTAGACGGACAACTCGATACTATTTTGAACATGTTGGCGGTCTTACAAAACACGTCCAAGGTAAATGACACTTACGAAGATATCGCGACATACCTGGCAGGCAGCAAGGTTTCGAATAGAGGCGCGATTGCTTATTTGTGCACTTCTCTTGGTGACCATATCGATTTGTCCCAAGAAGAACCCGCTTCTGTGAAGACTGCAATTATCACCGTAGCTCACTCGGGACTGAAGAGTGAAAGTGAATTGGAACTGCTGAAGACCAGCGCGTTGAAAGCCTCGACGCCAGCTCACGTGAGTTCCATTCTCATGCAGATAGGGAAACAACTTATCGAAGTCAATGAGCGTGACACCGCCAGCGATATCATGAGAATAGCATTTGACATAACCGCTGAGAATAGTTTGCCTGTCACTAATGAAATGCTTACGGCTATTGAAACTTTAGATTCCCAGGTAAATTGCCTGAAATCCATTCTTCAAAATCGAAATACTTTTAGACACTTGATTGTGCAGTTGGGCAATTCAGATCGTCTTACTATTATGTCGTCGATTTCGAGTTTGTTGCTAGCTGAGGGTCGGATAGAACAATTGGCGCTGATGCTCACCATCGTGCATTACAGCTGCCCTGATGCGGTCTTTAAAAGACTGTGTCGAGAGGTGATGTTGCCCGAGAGAATGAATGATGTAGAACCGATAATTGAAGGAAGTGTTGAGTTGCTCGCGGACTTGCTTAAAGCGTCAGTTGAACGAAGCGGAACACTCATCGCGTGACGCCTTCTTCCACGCCTTATTTTCCAGCTTCTTCTCTTTCTGCTTCGTCGTCTTCGTTCTCATCGTCATCTTCAGGATCGATCACGTGAAGTCGCCAACGTTCTAGCTTTTGTACAAACTGTTCGAATGAAAACGGTTTACTAAGAAAATCATTCATACCTGCTTCAAGACACTGCCTGCGCGCCTCTTCACCGGACCGTGCGGTGATTGCGATGATCGGCACATGTTTAAACGTGCCGATTTCGACTTTGCGAATGCGGCGTGTACACTCCAGCCCGTCCATGTTCAGCAAAGTCAGGTCCATGAAAATGGCAACGTAACTGTTTTGCGTGAACAATTCGATTGCTCTATAACCGTCACCGACAACATGCGGCTGCACACCAGCCTTGAGGGCCATTTCCTTGAAAACGAACCTCTGCAGATCATTATCTTCGACGATTAAGATCAAATCCTTTGCCAAACCGTTTCACACCCCCCTATCCGGGTCTTAGTAGCACATTTCCACTGTATCCACGACGGCACAAGTGATTGCGGATATCATAGGACATTGGCATGCTTTTTTCTAAGAACATCTTTTTACGCCGGATCGGCAGTCGAAAAGAGCACCTTCGACTATTTTATCCGCTACATGTGACGAGGATGCCATGCCGGGCTACTGGAGCCTTTTGGCTCAGATCAGGTCATTTCTGTTTCGCGGCTTTCAGCGTGGTTTATATACAAGATTGGAGTCGCTGCAATTTTCAAAAAACGAACACATTGCTAAGCTTTGCCAACTTGTAAAGCGCAGGATTTACACTAGTGTTACGAACATCAAAATTGGAATCGTCACAAAGACAAAACGGACTACCGAGATGACAACGAAATAAGCGATAGCGCTGTCGGAATCTTCCTCACTACGAGGAACGTAAGTTGGATAAACATCAGATGGATCAATAATCCAAGAACAGACGAGCAGTAATCGCCGCCGCCCGGAAGTATCCATCAGCCACCCTGGTAATAAAACAGAAATAACACCGCGTTGTTGTGCTGCGCTTTTTAGAGCGTGAGCAACTGAACAACAGTGTTGGCTGTCGCATTACTCAGCTTTAAATCTAGTAACTAATATCAAAACAGGCTCGCCGAGCCTGATGGAGCATATCATGAGCAAATCGAAAGTCGCTATAGTGTCCGCACTATCTGTAGTGGCATTAGTGGGTGTGGGTTTTGTGTTGGAAGGCGCTATAGCCACCAACGATGCCAATTCAATTATGGTTGTTCAGATGCCGATCGTTGGAACACTGAACTGGTACACCACACCTGGCACACAGTTGAGTTGGTGGGGACGGGTGACGAGATATCCGAAACGTGATCAGTTCTGGTTTTCTTCAAAAACGGATCAAGGTGCGGGTCCGGACGAATCGTTGAGAATCCGATTCAACGACGGTGCGCAAGCCACCATCAGCGGTTCCATCAGTTGGGAGATGCCGATGGATTTTAATCACCTCAACCGAATCCACGCAAAATACGGCAGTCCGGAATCCGTCACCAAGCAGTTGATTCGCACAGTTCTCGAGAAGGCTGTTTATACAGCAGGGCCGTTGATGAGCAGTACGGAATCTTACGCGGAACGAAAAAACGAGCTGCTTGCCGACATCCAGGAACAAGTCGATCTGGGTGTTTTCGAAACGGTGACCATGCCGCAGAAAGTCAAAGACCCAATGTCCGGACAGGATAAAACTGTCAACATCGTGAGAGTAAAACTCGAAGGCGGCAAACCGAAACACACAATAGAATCACCGCTCAAAGAATTCGGCATCATTACCTACAACTTGTCGATGAACGACATTCACTATCCTGACGAAGTAGAGAAGCAAATTGCCATGCAACAGCAGGCAATCGTCGGAGTATCGATTGCAATTGCAGAAGCGAAAAAAGCTGAACAGGCTGCCATCACTTCAGCAAAACAAGGTGAAGCTGAAGCGGCAAAAGCGAAGTGGGCCCAAGAAGTTGAAAAGGCTACCGCAGTAACTTCGGCAGAGAAAAAACGTGACGTCGCCGCGCTCGATGTGCAAACCGCTCTCAACGAGAAGCGTGCCGCCATCTTGCGTGGTGAAGGTGAATCGACCGCACGAAAACTTGTGATGACCGCCGACGGTGCCCTCGACAAGAAGCTCAAAACGTATGAAGCCGTCAACGCGTTATATGCGGAAGCCATCAAAGGTTACAGCGGAAGTTGGGTGCCTAGCATCGTAATGGGTGGTAGTGCAGGTGGTGGCGCCGCTGCAAGTGCAGGTTCCGGTGCTTCTCAACTAGTCGACATGCTGAGCGCGAAGACGGCTCATGATCTAGCTCTTGATTTAAGCGTGCCAAGGACAGGCGCCCCGGAGGTGAAAAACACAGCGCTGTCCCTGAGACCCGCAAGCACTAACTGATCTCGGAGGACCACCGACGGGGGTGGTGAGTAACTTCCCGTACACACTGATGGCGGCTCCCTAATCGGGGGCCGCCTCGTGGCATGTGGTTGCGACTTGTCGACCTGCAAATCCGACGGCTAGCACTTTGCCAGCGCTGGAGTGACCGGTTCTTTGCCAATCAACCGAGACGCATGGGAAGTCGCAGCAAGATAAATCGGTTTTGGATTCAAAGTGTGCTCGCGCAAACAGGCTTCAGCAAATTTGATCGCGTGTTCGTCGGTTGTGCGAACGGCTCTGTCGATCAACTCCTCGCGCGACTCGTCTTGAGCGTCGCATCCAGCGAACTTTCCATCTTGACCGGAAACCGCAAAGAGACCCATCGCAGCCTGCCAGACATAACTCAACACCTCGTCGTGATGCTCTTGCGAAACGTAAGGCATCATCACACGCAACATGCTTGGCGCAGTCACTGTATGGATAAATGCGATGGCATGACCGATGCTGACAGCGTTTGCCAAATAGCATGCGGCAGTTGTTTCGGTTAGTTCAGACAAAAATGTTGAATAGTTTCCACTCACGTCGACAGTATTCACGACCTCGGGAAACGTCGGCAAAAGACTAAGCGCCTGCATCGATTCATCGATTAGCTTGTAATGCCCGAGTTCTTCTTTTGGAACGACTGGAACGGTATCGATTGCCTTGGGTGGTCTCAAACATCCTGCAGTCGTTCGAGTGCCTGGCAGACGCAGATACGAAGAGGCCCAGTATGCCAGCCCCTCGGCTAGTTCGTGGAGGCGAAGTTCGTTTTCTCCACGAGTCAAACTTCTGGTGGCGTGGCCGGTGCGAATAATTCCATGAGTTCCGCCTGCCATCATCCCTGGTGCCAAGATCGGAACCCATTTCGCGATTGCATTTTGCCACGAATCTTCTTTCAGTTGGTTTTCGAAAAAGACAATCCAGTCACCGACGCGGTCCTGACGTCCCAGCGCCTCGAGCCAGTTTTGCTCTGTGACGGACTCTTTGGGTCGTGGCTCATCGCGCAACCGTTTTTTATACAATTCAGTCCAGTGTTTAACTTTCTCGCTTCGATCAAGTGTGATCATCGCTTCTGCAGCCATGGGACCGTGATTTGAAAAGCCTGGACCAAATTCCGGTCCCGTGTTTTTCAGGATTTCCAAAGCAACATCGATAGCGTCGTCCATTACAACTCCTAAACTTCATGAGTCCGTGATCATACCTCAACGGAGAGTGTGTCGATTCGGGTTGACTCAGGTTTCGTCGATTCGTGAATCGCAACCATAGATCAAAGACGCCCATTCAAGAATTGGTCGCAGGTCGAGTTCGGAAACAGTTCGAAAACAGGCTCCCAATCGCCCTTTGCTTGGTTTATTCAACAATTATCGATAGCAAGGTCGATGCCACGGCGAACTTTTGTAAGGTAGATCCAACACCCGTGGGTGATCAGGGGGCTGCCCATGTGGTTTAATTACCTTTCGAGACCTGTCAAGATAAGCGCAAATTCATTCGCCACGTGTCATGGAAATAATCAACATCTCCGCCTACAAGTTCGCCGACGTACCCAATCCCTTGGATTGGCGCTCGGCCTTAAAAGAGCGCGGAGATGAGCTTGGACTTTTGGGCAGCATTTTGCTGGCACCGGAAGGAATCAACTGCTTCCTGGCGGGCGCGCGCGATTCCATCGATGCTTACATGGAATTCTTGCGGCACGATCAATTGTTCGAAGGTCGTTTCACGAATATCGAAGTGAAAGAGTCAATCACCGATTACCAGCCGTTCAAGCGGATGGTGGTGCGAATCAAAAAAGAAATCATCACGATGAAGCATCCGATGATCCGCCCGGCCGACACACGCGCTTCAGCAGTCGACGCTAAGACTTTGAAGAAGTGGCTCGACCAGGGTCATGACGACAACGGTCGCGAAGTGGTTTTGCTCGACACGCGCAATCAATATGAAGTTGATATCGGCACCTTCAATGGTGCGCGCAGTCTCAACATTGATTTTTTCAGTGAGTTTCCTCAGGCATTGCAGAGCACCGCTGGTAATACCAAGCAAGATTTGGAAGACAAAACGATTGTCTCGTTCTGTACAGGTGGTATTCGCTGCGAGAAAGCAGTTTTGCTAATGCGCGAAGAGAACTTCGAGCACGTTTATCAATTGGATGGTGGCATCTTGCGCTACTTCGAAGAAGTAGGCGGTGAGCACTGGAGCGGTGAGTGTTTCGTCTTCGATCGACGAGTTGCACTCGACCCGCAACTGCAGGCAACAACCACAAAGTATGAAGTCACAGCGGCTCCGTTGCGCAACTCGACTTACCTGGAAAAGGTAGGACAAGAGAACGCTTGACTAACATGTAGCAGCTCTGCGAATCACCACGTGAGATTTCAGTGGTCGTGCCGACGTTTCTCTTCATTCACTGGGAATAAGATTGGAGAAGCTCGACTCGGAAACCGTGGTGGCATTGTGGCAACAAGGCAAGAACAGGTAAGCAAATGCGTTATCCAAAATCCGAATCATCCCTTTCCAGACTCGCCTTCTTAGTTTTTCTGACCTTCTTTGTGTCCGTCGCGGATGTCGGTGCGACTGCCGACTCGGATTACGCTGCGGGACTTGATTCATACAAGCGTCGGGATTATAAAAAAGCCGCAGCCTCATTCGAGAAGGCGTTTGCTCAAGGCAAAAGCTCTCCATCCGTTTTGCTTTACGCGGGTCATTCTTACTTTGGCGCCAAAGACAAAGTAAACGCAGCGCGCTGCTATACGAAGATTATGAGTCTCTATCCGCGTTCTCCGGAGTCGAAATTTGCGACGCAGTGCATCGGCGGAATGGATCCGAAATTCAAACTGGCGGCAGTGCCTCCTGTTTCAAAGGCGACTCTGCAAAGCCTTCCGCCCACAACTCCCGGGTCGTCGTCGCGTCGTTGGATCAAAGAATCAATGCCGATAAAAGTTGTGTGACACGAGGATTACAGCTGCCTCCAGAGCAGCGAGGGCGAACCCTTCAAGGGCCTGAATATCGAGTAGTGTGCGCCAATCTCAAAGATCCGAATTTCGTCCGCGGTCTTTCAACCAATGCGAATTACAGTTCGGATGACACCAGCTATGTCCTGGACGGACTGGCGATGTGGAACGGGCAAACATCGGTCAGCTTTACTCAAACATCAAACCTGCAGGACGCGGACATTATCGTTTTGTTCTCTGACGAAATATCCGAAAATCGCGGTGGTCTTTGCTTCTTTCCCGAGTATGGATTGCCCAGTTTGATTCAACTGGCAATGAATGAGAAAGCTAAGAAGAAGCAATACTGGCCTATGGTTTGCAAGGTTACCGCAGCTCATGAATTCGGGCATGCTTTCGGATTGGACCACCTTGGAAAGGGTGACATCATGAATCCGGGAGTGGAAAATATTCCGGATGATCCTGGCGAAATAACGAAAATAAACTTGAGCATAAATGACAGAACGGCCCTGAACAAAATCTATACAACACCACCAGGAAGCTGGATGGGGCGGCCGCCTAAGTAATCCGACTGGACACGTCCGTGCGAATAGTGGTGAGGTGAAACATGTACAGTTTTGCGAACTCAATTACGTTAAACTTCTGTATTGGGCCCATGGTATATCAGTGCTGACGACGAAGATGTTTGCCACATCATGGGCACTGTAACTGGTATCAGCTCTGGGGGAGATTCAACTTTGCATCGGATCATCCGGCCACTTGTGTTTTGGATATCGTCCCTTAAGCTCTTTTTTTACTTCAGGATAGGTGTTCTTCCAAAAACTGTTCAGGTCCGGCGTGATTTGCTGCACCCGATAATTAGGTGCCAGTAAATGCATCATCACGCTAACGCGACCACGAGCGACGCGTGGAGTTTCCGACACGCCAAATAATTCTTGAATCCGCGCGGCAAGGACGGGTGGCTTTCCTGGCTCGTATTGCAGCTTGACTCGCCGTCCGCTTTGGAGGTTGATGTACTCCGGCGCTTCGCGTTCCACAATCGCGAGCTGATCTCTAGTCAGGTGTGATTGGATCGCAGAAATCACGGATCTCGCGCGGAGTTCGGCAATGCTCGTGCAACCAAAGCACCATTCAGGCAGAAACATCTTCCACTGGTTCGTCGAGTCGAATTCTGGCCACTCAAGCTCTGGTAGCCATTCTTGCAGAAGCCGAATTCGGTTCAAATAGTCTTTGGACGGATCATCGATGAGCGCAGCAATATCGAAGTTGGCAATTACAGCTTCAGCAAGAACAGAACCAGAGTCAATCTCGGGCGGAATACTTGAAATAGATTCGTCCAGAATTAAGTCGCAGAAACGAGTGCGTTTAAAAGCCACCACCTTCTCACGTGTCGAGTCATAAACAACATCAACGGTTGTGGTCAGGTGAGACGCAGGCAACCAGCTGCGCTTGACGCCTGAGGCTCGGCGCACCACTAATTCCGGTTTATTCAAATCGATCATATCGACAGCCGCGAAAAGCTCCGCATCATAGACGGTTGATTGCTCGGACAGATTTACTCCGCGACCGCCTACCATCACGCCGCGCGGTTCTTTCGGCTGACGGCGCTTACAGATGCGATCCGGAAACGCGGACATGATCGCGCGAAGAATTGCTTCGTCTTCGGAAATTTTGGTATCACTCGAGGCGGTCTTAGTACCAGCGCCAACTTTGGTATCCGCTTGATTGTTATCCGAAAGCAGATTCGCCAGCTGCGTTCGAGTTTGCAAAATTTGCTTTGTTGGTCCAGGCATAATTTCGCCCATGATGGAATCTCTGTAGCCATCAGCTTCAAACGATTCGATTGCATGAACTTGCGCCAGAACATCCGACTCGGTATGGTGCGTTGCTCTAGCATAAGGCTGATCAGACCTTCTAAATGGCGGTCGCTCCGACAACACCGCCGCACATAACGCAGCGCGCCTTGGCTGACCAAGGAGAGCCCCCTCAATCAACAGTCGAGCGAATCTGGGTTGCAGTGGAAAGCGAGCCATCGCGCGACCCAGTTCGGTCAGCTTACCGCCATTGATCGCATCGAGACGATCAAGCAATTCCAGCGCTCTATCAATTATCTGAGCGGGTGGTTTCTCAAACCACGGAAAGGCGTGAACATCATGTTCTCCCCAGGCAAGAAGCTGCAACACACATTCGGACAAGTCCAGCCGCTCAATTTCGGGGAGCTCGAAATCAGCCAACGCCAGCTGTTCACGTTCAGTCCACAATCGCAAACAGGCACCTTCTGCGGTGCGCCCTGCGCGTCCAGCGCGTTGCGTAGCCGATGCTTTGGAAATTCGGGACAGTTCCAATCTGTTGATACCAATAGCTGGATCGAATCTATTCACTCGCGCAAACCCAGTATCCACCACGGCACCAATACCGTTGATGGTGAGCGAGGTTTCTGCCACGTTGGTGGCAAGCACCACTTTGCGCTGCGAGCTGGGACGCAAAACTGCCATTTGCTCCGGCAGTGACATGTCTCCGTACAACGGCATGAGAGCGAGGTTTTTCTCAGTCGCTAAACTCTGCAAAGCCGTTTGAGTCTTGCGAATTTCACCGACACCCGGTAAAAACACGAGCAGATTCCCGGGCGTTTTCGAAATCATTTGTTTGACACCATCTGTTGCCAAACGATCCACCGATGCGCTCGAAGAGAACTGCAAGTATTCAATCGAAATTGGAAATGTTCGACCTGGACTTTCCACGGCAGGGCATCCGCCCAGGTATGCCGCAATTGGCGCGGTGTCGAGAGTAGCGGACATCACAACAATGCGTAAGTCCGGACGCAGTTCGCGACGCACTTGTGAAACCAGAGCCAGAGCCAAATCACTATCGACACTGCGTTCGTGAAATTCATCAAAAATCACGACGGCAATGTCTTCAATCATCGGATCGTCTTGAAGACGACGCAACAAAATTCCTTCGGTGCAAACTACTATCCGCGTGTTTTTCGAAGTACGCCCTTCATGGCGAACACGATAACCGATCTCGGCACCAAGTTCGGTGCCACGCTCCTCAGACATTCTGGCAGCGGCAGCACGAGCGGCCACTCGCCGCGGTTGCATTACGATAATCTGTCCGTTTCGTCCATCAGAAAGTTTAGCAAGTCCAGCGTCCAGTATCGCCGGCGGTACCCTGGTAGTTTTGCCGGCACCAGGCTCAGCCTTCAAAACAACGGCACCGGCGCTCGCTAGATGTTCGACCAGCTGCGGCAATGCGTCATCGATTGGAAGCGGTTCCATGTGTTTATCGACTGAACAATTGCATCTCTAATTTTTCGAAACGTTTTTCGCAACTTTATCAGCGTCGTTCTTCGCGAACTCCCGCTTCAATTGCTCGTCGAAGCGAGCGCGCGCGATTTCTTTGATTTCGTTAGTTGGGAACAGGCTTCGTCTCAAAGTGTTCCACATCAGAACGGTGCCCACCAGAGAAGCAATGACCATCAAACTTCCGAACGAAATCGTCGCGAACAAAATGTAAGAGGTCATCGACTTAACAGTGTCATTGAGCTCTGTCAGTTCCGTTTTCAGTTCAACAACTTCCTCACGCAAACTATGCATCGGTTTGCCCAGTTCAATCAATGGATTTTCCAACTTCGCAAGTCGGCCATTGGCTGCGGTCAGAGGTGTTTCTAGACCTTTCATTTGCAGCTTCAGCGAATTAATTTCGCCTTTGAAATCCATTATTTCATCCTGCAAACTATTGATCGGTTTTTCCAAACCAATGATCGGTTTGTAGAGCTTGAGCAGCGGATCTTGAATGGCAGTGATCGGCTTTTCCAATTTGGTTAGCTGCTCACGCACCGAAACAATGTCCGAGCGAACACCGGTCATATCAGCACGAGCGCGATTCATCTCGGTTTTGGTGCTGTTCATTTCTTCTTTGATGCCACCAATCCCTTTTTTAAGGTCGGTCAAATGCGCATCAACAGTGGAAACATGAGTGTTGAGTTCGACGATCGGTATCTGAAGCATTTCGATCGGTCGTTCAAGCCGAATAATCTGCTCCTGAAGCTTAATGCTTTGCTGCTGCAAATCCGTGACAGGTTCAAGCATCCGGCGCACGATTCCCAATTTCTTCTTGGGCTTAACAACGGCTGGCTTGCTCGCAATCAACTTCGGAGCTGCAGGGTGAACTGCAGACAATGCGGCAGACGGGGTTGCGGGCGTCGTTGACGTGGTCACGCCGGCGGGCTCCAGAGCGAAAGCCGCTCCCACAGATGCGTATAGCACTCCCGACAAACCCAGGATTCGAATTGTGTGTCGCATTTGGTGTTGGTGCCTGTGTTTGGGTCACTGGACCCGAGTCTCGACATGCTAGCGCATTAGTTACTGGCAACCTAGTCAATTGCTCTCATAAACAAGAGAATGAGATGTTTTGAAACCACGTCAACCGCCGCAATAATACTCTAAAGGCAAGCACAATGGCACTTTTCGGCAATATTATCGGCTGCTCATTTTAAGACGGTTTCAATCTCAGGAATAATTTTTTCAGGTTCGACATTAGGACCAAAACGTTTGACCACGTTGCCTTTCCGGTCGACCAGGAACTTGGTGAAATTCCACTTTATGCCCTTACTGCCCAGAACGCCGGGCGCGGCATCGGTCAGGTATTTGAAGAGCGGGTCCGCTTCTTTGCCGTTGACGTCGACCTTTTCGAACAATTGAAAGGTGACCCCGTAATTTTTCTCGCAGAAAGTTGCGATAGTTTTGCTGTCGCCCGGCTCCTGATGCCCGAATTGATTGCACGGGAAGCCCAAAACTTTCAATCCTTTCTCCGCAAACTTTTTGTGCAACGCTTCCAAACCCTTGTACTGCCCCGTGAATCCGCATTCGCTGGCGGTGTTGACGATCAAAAGGGCTTCACCTTTATATTTACTAAAATCGATTTCGCTTCCATCAATAGACTTTTCTTTAAAATCATAAATCGTGGTCACTTTCTTACTCCCCTTTGCGTTAATCGCAGAGCCGGCATCGGCGCCACTCTCCGCACCTTTCTTTACCGCAATCAAATCTTTCGCGTTGCCTTCAGATAAACCCAAATTCGCTAACAATAACAACGTACTTGCAGCGACGATTGATGATTTTATGAATTGATTACTCGAATGTCGCCGCATTGTGACGTTCGATTTAAAGCTCGCGAGTACACAATCAAAGCGGTTCTCGGCAGGCATTTCAGTCAGGCCTGCTGCCGCCATCGAAACAGACTTCAGACAATTATTTTTCGTCATCTATAATTCATCCAGTTCACAAACTAACGGGCAATATCAATATAATTTTGACTAGCACCGTCTAAGATATCACGCCCGCCTGAATGGTACAAAAAGCATGCAGATGCCACCAGATTTACTCGCCAGAGAACTTCTCAACAAACCAGAAGACGCGATGCAAGAGATCAAAGTCCACGATTTTGACTTTGCTGTCGCCTCAAATGACGATGACTATCTCAGGCGACTAAACAAAGAATTTGCAGAAGCGTTCGATCTAACGGTACTGGATTTGGTGGCAGCGTTTGGCGAGGCATCATAAGAACATGATGAATCAATTCCATTGTCCGGAGTGATTCGATCAGCAGTTTGGAACACCGAAACGAAAACTCTATTCCTCGCAGCCGCGCATGAGGACCGGGAATGTCCGTATGTGCTTGTCCTCGGAACGTACGACTAAAGCTCAACGAACTGACACACATCGACAAGATGCGCTGCTCCGAAGGGTCTGGTTCAGAAGCAACCCGCTCAGCGGTGCCTGGCTCGCAATCGTACTATCCTTTTAACCGCCGACGATGACTTCGCTCAGCCAGAAAACCTCACTCAGCCGTTCGCGTTTTCAGATGTCGGCGGCGATTTAGCTTTTGTATCCTCTAGATTTGCCAGACCCCATTCAACGATCTGTTTCAAGATCGGAATCAATGTCCTGCCTTTTTCCGTCGCCGTATATGCCATTCGCAAACGATGATTACTGTATGGTGCCTTCACGATCAGTCCCGCGCCTTCCAGCTTGTGCAGCCGATCCGTGAGAATGTTCGTCGATATCTTCTCAGGAGAATCAAGGAATTCATCGAATCGCGATTTCTGAAAGAAAAGTATGTCTCGCAAAACTACCAACGTCCACTTGTCCCCGATCAAATCGAGAGTGCAGCTGATAGGACAATCTGATCTTCTAAGCATAAATCACTCGATCACAAAACTAACTACACGCGAAATCACTGACTCATCTTTCAAAACACCTCGATGCTTCAGTCCGTTGACTTTAAACAACTGGCTCCCTGTCCAAAACTTGGACAATTCTTCGCCCATCGAAACAGGTATCACCGCGTCATCTTCGCAATGAACAATCAACGCCGGCAATCTAAAAGCTGGAACAAAATCAACACTGCGAATCGCAACGCGCACATCTAAATCTGCAAGCGCTTGAATAAATAGTTGCGTTTGCTCTTCATTATAATCGCGCGCTTTTGCGTATCTGTACGCGTTGATTTCGTAATTAATCGGCGACGCTAACATCACCGCTTTGTCGAGCACCAAGCCGTTTGAAATCGCAAGTTGCGCAGCAGCGCAGCCTGCCGAATGCGCCACCACTCCGCGCAACGCACCAAAGTGCGCACCAACAGCAAGAATACCTTCGGCAAGACGATCCAGCCCGGCATACTCACCACTGGACTCACCATGCGACGGCAAATCCATCGCGATCACCTTAATACCATTTTCCAGAAAAGGCGGAACGTAAGAAAACATATCCGTTTGATTCGCAGCCCATCCATGCACCAGCAACACAGACTCGCCATCGCCCCAGGAGCGAACAGACAAATGTCCATTGCGATACGGCACTTTTTGTTCCTGTGCCACCACATCAGTTTTCGGACGACGAACAACTCGGCGCGGCCCGTTCGGTGAAACATATTCCAAAGCTGCCGCTCGAATTTCGCTACTAACATCTTTCACTCCACCGCCGTCCATAAAAGCTCCCATTTGCGATCTTCGAGGGTATGCGTATAATGATAACATGCAACTTGCAATTTACAAGTCAACGGCAATAATTAAGGTTTTCGGGCGAACGCTGATTCACAGCTAGTTTACCTGTGCATCCAGGCTAAAGAAAACAGCCTCGAACAATACACCAAAGGCGATGGCATTCTCAATGATGGAGTGGTTTGGATTAACAACTAAACCCGAACAGATCGCACTGAAGGCGGTGGCAATCACTCGCCAGTTTAAAACTCTTTAGTTATCTTGCCAGTTTTCGAATTAACGTGATACCAGTTGAATGTCGCGGTGTGCCCCGATTCCGCATCATCCGGCACGTATTCATAAACATGGACAACAATGTCATCGCCTTCTTTACGATCAAATTCAACGTGAGAACTGACGCCTTTCATTTTGGAATTTTTGATACCAAGCAAAAATCCTTTCACCTCAGGACGCGCAGACACGAGCTCCACAGCTCGATTTCCTGTTAAAACTCCTATGGATTTCTTGCTCACGGTCTTCTTCGAGATCGTCGATTTTTGCTTACTAATTGTCGCTTGTCTTTTCACATTTGAAACTGTTTCAGTTTCCGCAGCGCGTGTGGAATAACTCAAGAAGAAAAACGCTGACGAGAAGAACAGCACTCTAAGCGCTATTCCAATGGTTCTAACAACGCCGATCATCAAAAGCCTCCTTCATCAAAAAAAACTAATTAGCGCCACCACTATTCATAATCCGAATGTAGCCCGACGGAGCGCTATCGAGATCCGACATAAGTAAAATAGATCCGCGTTCAAGATCTTTGTTAGCCATACGCCCAACCGCCATTCCTGACGTCGGTACCCACGATTGCGCTTTCAAATCTGCGTACTCAGGCGACGAGTCGATGACAAATCTTTCTGCCGCGTTTAATTTTGTCGATTGCCGAGCCCTTATTTACTGGCGAAATAATCCGCACCACTTGAATGCCATGCCGAATTTTTTCCGCCTTTTCCGGTGCGCGCTCTTGCGAGTTCGCCCAAATCCCATACGCGGCGCCACACACGGCACACAACAAAATCACAATCAGGGCAGCTCTGGTCATAGTAAGGATTATAGCGTTTATGAAATTGCTTTGAAGTAGGTATCACTTTCTGCGGACAGCTGGTATATTTAACGATATAGTTAAACGTCCTTGAGCAGCCCACGGTTTGTGCCACCTGCTCCGGGATTCCAGGGAAATAAGCTCCACTTTGTTGGAAAGCAAGAGGCTCAATGCTGAAGAAAATCGCAATCGCAGTTGTAGCAGTTATAGTGGTCGGCGCAGGTGTAATCTGCGCGATGGCGGCGACAAAACCCGACGTTTTTCGCGTCGAACGCAGTGCCACCATTAACGCACCAGCCGAGAAAATTTATCCATTCATCAATAATTTTCATGAGGGAAACAATGGTCTCCATACGAAAAGCTCGATCCTAATATGAAGCAAACATTCAGCGGACCTGAGACTGGCGTGGGTTCTGTCTATCAGTGGGAAGGAAACAACGACGCAGGTTCGGGTCGAATGGAAATCGCAGAGTCTGAAGCACCAGGCAAAATTCGCATCAAACTCGATTTCACAAAACCGTTTGAAGCCAACAATATCGCGCAGTTCAACCTGGTGCCTGAAGGTGATGCCACCAAAGTAACCTGGTCGATGGAAGGACCAAACCCTTTCATGTGCAAAGTAATGCAGACCATTTTCAACATGGATGAGATGATCGGCAAGGACTTCGACAAAGGCTTGAACAGCCTGAAGACGATTTCCGAAACACCCAAGTCTTAGGCATGGTCAAACATTATTCCGAGCAACTTGATAGAACTTTTTTTGCTCTTTCCGATCCAACTCGGCGAGCAATCATCGGAAATCTCGCGTTGAAAGGCGCATGTTCAGTGCTTGAACTGGCTGAGCCCTTTGACATGTCGCTACCGGCAATTTCGAAACATCTGAAACTTCTCGAAAATGCCAACCTGATCACTCGCGTGCGCAAAGGTCGCGTTCACTATTTAACTTTAGTCGGAGGACCTATGTCAGAAGCCAATGATTGGCTCGCTACCTACCAACGATTCTGGCACCAACAGCTGGATTCGTTTGAACAATACATCACATCGCAAGAAGGAACTCAAAACAATGACAACGACAAAAATTCAAGAAACGACGCTGGAGATAACGAAGACGTTGAAGGCACCAGTCGAGAAGGTTTATAAAACCTGGACTGAGCCAGAACACATCGCAAAATGGTTCGGCTGCGGAAAAACAGCTGAAGTCAAAATCGAGCAAGACCTGCGCGTCGGCGGCGATTTCCGAATCGAAATGCATTGCACCGACGGTGAAATAGCCGTTGTGAACGGAACCTATAAAGAGATCGTTGAAAACAAAAAAATTGTTTATACCTGGTCCAACAATTCAGACGAATTTCCTGCCGCCGATACCCTGGTAACAGTGGAGTTTGTTGCGAAAGGTGAGTCAACCGAACTGGTGCTCAAACACGAAAACTTCAAGCAGCCAGTTTCTGCTCAAGGTCACACAATGGGATGGGGAGCCGCTCTCGACAAACTCGAAGCGCTTTTCGATGCGGCGAAATAAACGCGTTAAAAATATACATCATGATCGGCTAGTTACACAAAATACTTGTTCAAAAATAGGAGAACCACATGTCCGAGACAGCAACTAAAAACAAAACTGGTATCACTCACGTGATTCCTCACTTCATTCGCAAAGATGCCGCGAAGGCAATCGAATTCTACAAAAAAGCTTTCGGCGCAGAAGAGTGCTATCGCCTCGAAATGCCGAACGGTCAAATCATGCATGCCGACTTGAAGTTCGGCGATTTCAATGTATACATCTGCGAAGAATTCGATCCAGCCGGTCGCACATTTGATGCCCAAACCGAAACCAACTCGCACGTAATCATTCACTTGCATGTCGAAGATGTGGATGCAGCCTACAAACGCGCCACCGATGCTGGTGCAAGAGGTTTGATGCCACCGCAAGATATGTTCTGGGGCGATCGTTATTCGCGCCTGATCGATCCGTTCGGTCAGCCATGGAGTCTCGCTACTCACAAAGAAGATCTCACACCAGAGCAAATTCACGAAAGAATGCTTTCGGCTCCGCCTTGCGGCGAACAAAAGTAGATAGCCAAACAATAGATCGCAACAATCAAATTGAAGAACGAGTCAGGTGTCACAGCCTGACTTCGTTTTTTTTCCCCTGGTGACGAAACTTATACGGTTCTCGATGGCCTGGCCGCGCATCCCACGTCACGCTCTACCACTGGGATCTTGCGCTGGCTATCCTTTTGAAAGCCTGTTAGCGTTTCCACCTGCGCCCACCGGGGAACAATAAAATGTACCGAAACCACGCGGTGAGCATGGTAGGACATCAAAACGAGACAGAAAAGGAGCGCTTTCGGCTTCGGGAAATCGAAGCGGAGGTTCCGATAAAACTGAAGGAATCTGCTCATGCGCCTGACAGCACAGTAGACAGCTCGCCTTTGCACGCGCTCAAAGCTGAACTGAATATTTCCCATCCAAGTATTTCACAACCGACTATCGATCCGCTCAGCGGCTCTCCGCCGCTTGCTTCCCAGGCAGGACCTTCCCAAGCAACTTCTTCGCAAGCAATTACTGCCCAAGCAAACATTTCTGCGGCAAGTGCTGCTCATGCGCTACCCGATTTAGGCAAAGACCTGGAAGTTTTATCATTCATCGGCGAAGGCGGAATGGGATTCGTTTATCGCGTCCTCGACAAACGTCTCGACAAAGAATTCGCAGTCAAACTGTTGCGCAAAGAATTAGCCAGAGATAAAACAAAACACGCCCGGTTCAAACAAGAAGTCGATTCTGCCACCAACCTCGATCATCCCAACCTGGTGACAGTTTATCATCATGCCATCGCCGATGATGGCACACCGTATATGGTGATGGATTTTGTAGATGGAAGCAACCTCGCCGAGATGCTCGCGCGTGATGTCTTTATCGAGCCGATGCGCGCCAACTCACTGTTCCTACAGATTTGCGATGGTGTTGCTCATGCCCATCTCAACGGTGTCGTGCATCTAGATCTCAAACCGAGCAATGTTCTTGTCGCAAAAAACGACAAGGTTGAAATCGCCAAAGTCAGTGACTTCGGAATCGCTCAAGTGATGACCGACGACTCGCAACAAATTAGCCAAACGGAAGAAATTATCGGCAGTCTACCCTATATGAGTCCCGAACATTGCCGCGGCGAAGTCCTGGATTATCGAAGCGATGTTTATTCGCTTGGTTGTCTCATGTACGAAGTTTTGACCGGTACGCCGCCCTTTGTGGGCGAGAATCCGGTTAAGACAATCATGAAACACATTCAGGAAAAACCGCGCCGACTGAAATCGAGATTGACGCGATTAGACATTCCGGAAGGACTGGAAAAAATTGTTCTCCATTGTTTGGAGAAAAATCCCGAGCATAGATATCAAAACACAGAAGAATTGATCAAAGATCTCGAACTGGTGCGAGATGGATTGGAGCCTTATATCGCGGCTCAGCAAGAATATGCACTCAAAACACTCGGCGATGAAGAACGACAAAAACGCGCAAAGATTGCATGGAGCGCTGGATTAATCGGCTTGATCTTTTACTTCGCTTACTTGAGCCAATTCGATACACTCACACAAATGGGATTGACCTTTACGTCAACCGTCAATGTCCTATTGTCCGGGCTTTGTTTAGCGGGTTACTCAAAGCTTTTTGTTCTCCACAAACTGATCCTTCAGAGACTAAAAGATCCAAAACAAACAAAACCAGGCGATCTTTGGTTTTCGCTTGGGACAATTTCGACTATGGCATTGCTCTTGCTGATCGCCGCGATTCAGGTCTATGACTTCATCAAGTACAACCGCATTTTGCCGGTGGACACATGGGTTGGTTACTCCTCGAAAATCGAGGGCAATATTGAGTCAACAACTTCCCTGAGTCTTCTCCTGCTAGTTGAGCTGTTTGGTTTCCTCTGGTACTTGCAACAGAAACGCAAGCCTGCTTCTGCTGAAATCGAAAAGCTTGAAGGTGGGTGAGAATGGAAACCAAAGAAAAAAAGAAGCAAGCTAAACTGAAAGTCACGTGCGACACCTGTGGCTTTCAGCAAAACGACATCAAAGGAACATCGCTCACCAGCTGGATCTTCGGTCAGAGCTGTCAATGCGCGACCGATTTAGCCGACGATTTGACTCAGTCGGCAGATGGCACCATGCCCATTCAAGAACTCACCGATATCAACGAGCGATATGAAACCTTATCCGTACTCGGCAGTGGTGGCATGGGCACCGTATATAGAGTCAAAGATAGAACGCTCGACAAGGTTTTTGCGCTCAAAGTTTTACGACCTGAACTGGCCGACGACCGAGAAGCCGTGGTTCGATTCAAACAAGAAATAAGCGCCGCGCAAAACTTATCACATCCCAACCTGGTCACAGTCTATGACTGGGGTTTGAGCACCGAGGGCAGTCCTTACTTTGTAATGGATTACGTCGACGGCAAAAGCCTTTCCGACATCATTAAAAGCGAAAAGAGCCTGGGTTTACAACGATGCCTGGACCTGCTTCTTCAAGTTGCTGACGCGCTGGGACACGCGCATGAGAACAACATCGTTCATCGCGATCTCAAGCCAAGTAATATTCTGATCACATCGACAGACGATGGAACTGAATTCGTGAAAGTTGTCGATTTCGGCATCGCTAAAATTCTGCCACCACCAGGAAAAGACACAGTCAGTTTGACAAAAACGGCGGAGATTTTTGGAAGTCCAGCCTATATGTCTCCCGAGCAATGCAAAGGAGAACGAGTCGGGAAGCGGTCGGACATCTATTCATTCGGATGCGTGATGTTCGAATGTCTGATCGGTCAGCCGCCGTTTGCCAGAGAAAATCCGGTAAAAACAATTCTGGCGCACATATACGATCAGCCACCATCAGTGCGGTCGAAACTGGTTAGTTACTCCGCACCAGATTCAGTGGCAGCAGTGGTCAACCATTGCCTCAACAAAGAGCAGTCCGATCGTTATACAACCGTTGAAGAATTGATCAAGGATTTAAATCTTTTGCGCGAAGGTCAGCCGCCAATCGCCCTGACCCGCGTCAGCAAAGAAAAACGAAAACGCCAGTTGAAGTTTATGGGGTTCAAATACTTCCCTCAAATTTTGACTATTCTGACAATTGCGATTTTGATATTCGCGATTATGGACCTGCCCTGGTTGATCACTCTGGCAGAAATTCACGCACCGGCAACGGTGAAAAATGATAATTCGCGCGCGAAACTAGCGATGCAACTCGTGGCCAATGCAAACGGATATAACAAGCCGTATGCTCTGTTAATGGCGTCTGAAGCGGATCTGGAGTCGGGACTATTGAAACCCGCAAAAGAAAAAGCGATGGAAGCGCTTGCGCTGTTTAAACAAAGAAAGGATCTTCCCGATTCTTTACTTGTGTACCGTTTACTCTTAGCTCAAAGCCTTCGAGAAGGCAACTTCCCCGCCGCCAGGCAACTTTCGAAGGAAGTCACTGACTTACGATTTGCCGGATTAGATGCTTCACCTAAAAAAGGGCTGCGACTGATCGGTTGGTTTTATTTGCCGTCTTTGCCGACTCATGTTATCGAATCAGAACTAGGCAATGCGGGACTTTTATTTTCGAGCGGCGACGAAACAGGCGCCATGGTCTCACTGGACAACGCAATTGCCGCGGTCAACAAAGCAAATTCCAAAGATCTAAAAGTTGATGTGCAGCGTTTGACTATGAAAAAGGCAGCGCTGTTGTTCAAGTCCGGAAAGACTGAGGCTGCAACTGCGCTGCTTGAACGTGTGCTCGCAAATGACAAAGCAACCAAATCTCGAATTAGCGCCGACGACCTATTCGATGTCGGTTTGCTGGCATTGCAGTCTGACAAGATCAAGCAAGCGAAGGCGCTCTTCGAACTTATGCCTACATATCCAGGCTCTCAGAGAAGGGAATTGGCATTGGCTCTTTGCTATTCGATCGAAGGAAACCCGGAGACTGTTCAACAATTTAATCGCGCCGCAAACGGATTAATTGAAAACCCATACTATGCCACTCGAGATGGATTAACCGCGCTCCAACTAGCCAGCGCGGCTACCGACATTCATGGCGTTCAGTACATCGATATATTTTTCCGTGAACTGCTTTCCGCGGTCGTCCGCAATGGAAAACGCGAGTTGACTCATCCTGTCTTAGGTTTAGATCATGGCGAGATGCGGAAGCGGGAGAAAAACGCAAATCAGCTTCAAATCAATATTTCAACTCATTACGCCAACGCACTCTCTCTGTGTGGCCGCAGTGTTGATGCCGATCAGTTGCGAATGAACGCAGTCAAACTAATTGCCAATGACAATACCGACAAAAGTTATTGGCGAAACCTCGGCAATGGCTATGTTCTCGACGGTAATTTTACTAAAGCAAAGACACTGTTTTTGTTAGGGTACGATCCGAGAGTCAAAGAAACAAAATTAATCGATAATGAGGATAGGCTTCACTTAGCCTGCACAATGGCGCTCACCGGCGACTACGACAAAGCGACCGCACTGTTGAAAGAAGTCACCGATTTCAAGGCTTCTCATGCCACTGTGGACAGAGCGAAGGCGTACACAGCGCTCGGAAATATGGCATTGAAAAAATCAGATTTGCAGTCCGCTGCTGAGTTCTATGAAAAATCGCGCGCCGAGTTACGGACCCCAATGTATCACGATGGTGACTTACAGATTTACAACAGAATTCAACTGGCAAAAGTAAAAGAGTCACAAGGGAAACTGGACGAGGCTCTCGCGCTGTTCAACCACGGTCTCGTGCGCTCAGATTCGCCCTTCTTGCAGCAGCGCACTTTGGAAATTTACGGCAGATTACTCGCTCGTACCGGTGACAAAGTGGGTTCGGAGAAAGTGCTTGAGAGGGCCCGACAGCATCGGCAACTCGTCACCGTAGGTAGTACCATCCGGAGAGCTGAGGCAGATCTCGAAATGCGAGTTCAAATCAATGACTTCCTTAACGACTCCGCATTTACAGACAACGTGAAGCCGAATGCCGCCCGTCCACGCACGTCTAAGTTAGACATCAAGAACCGAGGTGATTAGCCACGTAACGGCGCTCACATTTGAGTAGACGCTGCGACCACCAAACTGGCGCGGTCCCTACTGCTAGCTAGTTCGTACTGAAAATTGCACCGAAATTGGAATTGATTCTACTCTTTTTTCAAGAGTCGACGTGTGTTTTGAATAGTTTCCTCCTGAAGGAGTGTCAGCCTGCTGACACTCCTTCAGGAGGTTCAG
>Ga0163155_10002153_pt1 | contig 22460 bp, 19 predicted proteins | sample OliLakLV19SP4G1_FD_148611 | JGI IMG/M metagenome (GOLD analysis project Ga0163155, IMG submission 148611) | Freshwater microbial mat bacterial communities from Lake Vanda, McMurdo Dry Valleys, Antarctica - Oligotrophic Lake LV.19.SP4.G1 | ecosystem: Environmental > Aquatic > Freshwater > Lake >... | reverse complement strand
CATGATCCTCACCACGGCGCCATTGAAGGCATTCGGGGTCAGTGCCAGCGCTGAATTTCCGATGGTCGTAGCCGTGAATTGATTCGCGATCACTTCTGGGTACAGCTCAAGCCGCCAATAAAAGCGAGCCTCCTGATAATTTTCGTCCGGAGGCGGAACTAGCTCGGGCACTAAGCCAGTGTCGACAAATTGGGAAGATGGCGCTACGTTGTTCGCAATCCGCAAAAGTTGCTGCGGCGTCGTGCCGCGATAAACAACAAAAGCTGAGGTGCTGGGAGAAAAACTAAGGTTTACCAAGCGAACCAGGTTCGTGCTCGTTTGGGAGCCAAGTGTCGCTCGGACAATAAACGAAATTCGACTCTCGGCGCCCGAAAGGTCCAGTGCGCTAACGGCGTAGTAGTAACTGTTTCCGCCCGGTAATGTACCTCCGGTATTCTGGATATCGGGGGTGAGGCCTAGCAGCGGGCGGGAAGCACTAGAGGCCTCGGGTCTCGCGGAAGGCACGAATGTGATTTGCAGACTCACCTGATCGTTAATGACGAACTCCGTAACACCGAAGCGAGGAATTCCGTTTGGATCTAATTCTGTTCCTACTAATGGGCGCGGAATTCCCAGACCTCCGCTTCCACTGAACCGGGAACCACTGCCAGGAAAACCGGGTTGTAAGTACCAGTCCTCATTGTGTATCTGGGCGGTTACTACGGCAGTCATGAAATTAGCTTGGGGCTGAATTCGCTGTACTCGGAATAACTGCCGTTCCAAGCCCTCTTTAGGATAGGTTATGGTGATAAGGTCTCCCGGGCGCAGCCCTAGGGCTTTGACGCTGGTTGAAAATTCAGCGAAGGTGTTTCCCCTAAGCGATTTGTCGAGTTGAAGGCGAATGATTCGCGCCGCCTGATCAAATTGAGGAATGCCTAAGGCATTGATCGAAGCTGCAATATCCTGGCCTGTGCGTTCAGTATCCTCGACATCGACAATCGAAAGACTGTCCTGTTGATACTCGTTAAAGGCGTCCTGAAATTCCAGGCTGAATCGATTCGGTGAATCGGCATTTGTACGGCTCGATAGTCGAAACGCCGCGCTGCCATTCTCCCGCCGAAGAATTGCGCTTTCGGAAAACTCGTAGGCTGGCCACCCCCCATACAACGGAGCTTGCGCATTGGAGCCCGCAGGCTTGGTTGGATGGCTGATCGCGAGCTTACTCTCTAGCTTTAGCTGCAGCTTGCCCCCGGGTCCGTAAGTTAAATAGAGCGCCGCCGCGTTTCGGAGTCCACGCAAGATCTCCGCGGCGGAGCGCCGGCGGCGCAGCACCAAGTTAGTCTCATAGCGTGGTACGGTCATGTTGGTGCCGTGGAGGTCACTCGTGGTCACGGGTCCGTCGCAATGCGCAGCCACACTGGCAAAGCTACTGAGGTCCAGTTCATCTAAGGTCCAGCCGGAGCGCCGCAAGAGGTCCACCATGATCCAACTCGGGTTAGCCGTGAATGCGTCGTCAAGATAGCTACCGTCTTCTTCGAAGCGCGAGACCTTGATGCCCTGAGCGAGCACCTTGACCGTAGGCAATCTTCGGCCGTCGGCGATACGATTGGGCACCACAACCGAAGCAAACGCCATACTTCCGTATGGATCACCGAGAGGCTTGCCGCTGGTATCCGAGAAGTTAAGGTTAAATCCGCCCGTTCGATTCCCCAGCGAGACTACGTTGTACCAACCGGTAGCTGTCATATTGGTACCGTCGACGCCAAGCGGCACTTCAATGTCGTTGACAATAACCTTCAAAACCCCTTGCATCTCGCCCATGCCCAGCAGCACTTCGAGTCGCGTCAGGTTCCCGTCGTTTCGGGCGAACACAACCGGAGGCTGATACCAAGCTGTTCCATAAATCATCGGCACGAAATCGTTGTAACGAGCCTCGTTCGCCAGAGGCTCGGAAGTGCGGGAACTCTGCTCCCCAGCGCCCCTTACGAGAATCGTGGACGGGACGAACTCTATGCCGCCAAACCTTCTGGTTGGGCGGTTGTTTGCGTCAACGGAAAACATACCTCGCTCTTCACAAGAACTGCGGGTGAAATCACACGAAGTGAATGGTTGGCCCGCGCTATTCAGGTTACCCGCACCGTCCGGTTGGTCCGGTGAGTAGCCACAGCGGAAAAACCTTGAGTACTTACCATCGTCTAATCCCGACGGTGCTTGTGCCCGATCCAGTACAGTGGCTGGAAAGCGCCACGGGCAACGTTTCTGAATGCGAACGCTCGGCAGGAGAATTCGCTGCGGGCTAAGCCGGTTTACGAAGCTCATCCGCATGGTGGCCTCAGTCACCTCTTCCGGGGCGTTCGCCAGACCGCGAAATAGCATTACGGGCGTCGACGCGGCGGCGCCGGTGGCGAGGTTCCAGAAGATCAGTTGGGCATCGAGCCGGGAGCCCTTCAATCCCACGTTTCGCTCCACCTGGGAAAAGTAGCTGTCCGCGTTTGCCATCAGCAGGCTGACTTTTGAAACTCCATCCTCTTCCGCTCTCATGTCAAAGGAGCTGTGCTCCAGAACGCGCGCTGAGTAGGTGTGGCTATTCCAAACCACTTGGTGCGTACTCCATCGCTCAATGCTTCCATTGGCGAGTCGGCACTCAAACAAGAGTATCGGCGTCTGCGGGGTCTGTTGTTCCTTCAATTCAAGTGCGGTTGGCATTCGGTTTCCTCTTAACGTTCATTAAAGCTAGCTATAGGCAACGACTTGGCTGCGGATGCGGATGGAGGTAGAGTGTTCGCCAGGTCCGGTGGAGGTCTGGGCCAAGGTATCCCCCGCAAAACGGGCTTCCGGGTAGCGCCCTGTGCGTAACCCGTTTCGCTGATAGGGTGACGGCGACGGCTGGGCCTCTAACTGCGCTCCGAAAATCTCAATGGCTGCGCCGGCTGGAATCTGGATCGCCACCTGAACCATCTCCGTGTACGCCGTCATGGCGGAGAAAAGCGGGTATCTTTGCCAGTCGGACGATAGCTCGAAGAGCCGCTCCGCAAAGGCTCCGTCCGTCGAAGCGATTAGCCGCATCTGCCCCGCCTGATTCGATCTGGCGTATACGCTAAATGAATACTGAAACCAGGCTGGGATTGCTACGGTCTGCGCGACGGATTGCAACGTCGCAGCGGTGTTTGTCGCTTGCGTCGCCCTTGGGCCGCCCTCCGGATCAGTTAAACCTTCGGCTAGCCCAATGCCCGGTTCTTTCGTCCAAGAGGCACTGACAAAGGTTTCACTGTCGGCAATCAAGTTAGACCAGGGATCGAGAAAAAGAAACGGATAGCGCCTTCCCTCGCACTCGCGAAACAGGCCTTCCATTGTTAGCCACTCGTCGTCGCTCAAACCCTGGTGTGACACTTCCCATTCCAACGCCGATGCGCCAACATCGGAATACCGGATCCTTCTCCCATCACCTAACTGATTAACCAAAGTGCGAAAACGCTCCTGGATTCGAAGCGGATACTGCGTTATTGCGCCCGTCGCGAGTTGCGGGAAAATTCGTTTCACTGGCATAGCGTCTTCCTCACCTGCATTCCTTTACTACTAGATTCACGTTTCCACGGCCTTCTCCCCGCAGGAATACCTCAAGGTCGTCGCCCTCTAGCGTACAGTTCGGGTATTCCGTCCCATCCCAGGGGTCGACGAATCGAAACACCTGCGCTTGCCCAGCTTGACTACGGAAGAACTGCCGAAACGCATTCAGTTCCTCTTCCGTCAGTAAGTCCAGCCAGATAATCCATTGGCGCAGAGCTCCCGGCCATTGCCGGAAGCGTTGCTCAGAGCCGTCCAGAAACTCAAGTACCTGAGTCGCGAACATCAATTGCCGGCGTGCGGGATACTGAACTACCGCTTGTGTGCGAAGCTGGGGAAAATCAGGCATTACTTAAATCTCCGAGATGACGTCGTTCAGCGAATGGGAATTGAGCATGGCTTCTCGCACCGCACGAGCGATTTCATCGCTATGGTCCAGAAATGAGCGAGAGTCTATTGCTTGTACATTTACACTTATGTTGGTCCGACTTGGCGTCACCGCTGCCGCTTGTCGAGGTAACCCATCCTGTCCGTAGGACACCCCGGTTAGGGGAGACCTTCCACTCTGGCGGACCGCGGAGTCGAGGTTGATCGCGCTGGGTAAAGCGAAGGACGATAGTGCCGGTTGCTCTTCTTTGCGCGACCCAAATCCAAACAGTTTGGCAATCCCGGAGACCAATGGCAGCAAAGTGAGTCCGCCCCCCAGCACGCTGCCTGTGGATCTAGCAACGTTGGCGACGGTTGATGACAGCTCTGACCCTCGCGACTTGGTACTTTGCACAATTGCTGCCGTGTTCTCTGCCACCTGAATCGTTTGGGTTTGGTAAATACCCCGCAATCCTTCGACTTGGCCAGTCAGCGCCCGAAGCGATTCGCCGACCGGATCCCCTGGGATCGCCCCGCCTATGGCCGGCACTACCGAGCTCGGCAACGCGACTTTTAACAACTGATCGATAAGACTATTGGGCATCGGATTGCAATGACCTCCATTCGTTTTGAAGTACAAAAAGCGCGTCTACGGTTTTGGCGGGCATTTCCCAAACTTGGCTCGGCCCTAGGGCCCGCCACGCGGCGAAGGCTTCCAGCAGCGTAAATGACTCCGCGGTTATCACTGACTTCGGGCACTGAGTGGTTGACGCTCGCCCTCGGGCCCACACGGTCCGGACCGGACCCAAGGATTCCATCGGCAAGAACGCGCACCGGCGTGTTTGATCCAGCCGCTGTTGACGGCATCTGTCGCACTTCCAAGCGGCTGGATCCGAGAATTGAAAGTGAAAGGCGACAATTAGTTTTTTCGTTCTTCCTCACTAAGCCCACATTCTGACTTAATGTGCAAGAGTATCTCGCAGACAAGTGGCTCGGGCCCTCTTTCGAAAACGTTTTCCTTCGTGGCGATTTCGTCGCCAATGAAGAGACCCTCCAAACTTACTAGGCCCCAGTTCCAATAGATTCGATCAATCTCCATCGAAAGCAGAGCTGCCTCGACCTTGTCCAGGGGAGAGTCGCCGACGGCGTGGAACTCCTGGCGCGCCAATAGTCCACGCACTTGTTTGGTAAGCTCTTGTCGTCTTCCGAAGGACATCCGCTCAATCTGATAGGTAACTCCGGGGGCCCATCCCGACGGGAAAGTTCTGATAGATGCGTATTTCATTGTGAACTCTAAGCGAAGGCGATGAATACTTCATCGTTCACCGTGCCGTGGGCGCGAGACCCGGAGAACCGCCACTGTAATCTGGTCTCGCCGTCGTCGAACTCTGGCACTTCTGGAACGATGCTCTTCAGAAAAATGCCGAACAATTGGCCAGACTGTTGGCCGAGTTGGAGCATAACGCTGATAGGGGAGCGCTGGCGGGCCGCCTGGTACAATGCTTTCGTCGCCGCGTCGTCTTGTTCGTGCAGGGAGAAATTCAACCGAACGTCACGAAGGCCGGCCGAAAGGCAGCGCGGCAGCGTCGAGCCAAACTCACGGTCCCGAAGGTCGATATTATTATCCAGCGTAAACTCGGCTTCGGTGATGGTATAAAAGCGCTCCGGACTCGCCCCTAACCAAGCCTGACCAAGGTGTCCGGGCACGATATTCGACTCGAAGTCGCCGATGTTCGGCTCAGCCGGAAACGAAGCCAGCCCACCCTCACCCGCCGCGAAGCTAACACTATCGATCAGATCCCGAGCCGGTCCGCGAAATTCGAACTCATGAAAATCGCCGTTGATCTTCACTCCCATGCGATCGACCGCCGTCCCCGCGAGGATTCGGTGTACCGCAGTGTTAGGCGTCCAGTAGTCGAAGACGTTGAAACTCGGCAGGCTATTCGCCGGTGCATAGGAAGCCGTAGGTCCAAAGACGATTCCGGCCGTGGGAGCCAACGTGAACGGTACGTTGACGACGATAGTTTGGGAGTTTGTGATCGCCGAAACAAATCGAATCTCTGATCCAAAGGCGACGGCCTGTCCGAGTTCCAAGTTATGCGCGCCCGTGAAAGTCAGACTCGTCCCCGATGCTGACGTCAGCGTCAATCCAGGCGCAAGTCGTACCGGAGCTCCGAGCGCCGCTCGAAACAGCGTGCCCTGGGACGGTTCGATGTTTTGGACGTTCCAGCCCGATAGATACGAACGGAGCTGATATGAGGTTTGACGCTTCACGGTCTCTGGCAGGCCAAGGAAGGTGCGGCTTCCCGTCTTATCCCGGCGATCGAGTTGCAAGGACTGCTGGCGTGTCTTCAGCTGGATGCCCGCAAAGCGCCGGGCGTTTGCAACGGCTGATACTTCGCCATATGACGGCTCCAAGGCCACGTAGAAACGATTATTGTTGGACGAGATGTAACAGGCCATCGGTATACTCCTTTTATGAGTGCTTATCGGATATCTTGACAATACAGTTGCCCTGCGTTGGGGACTACCCTTGGCTGGCGTTGATTTCGAATGAGATTTTCGCGGCTTGAATAAAGTTCTTCCCGCCGTGTTTCATCGGCGAAAAGCCTACCTCGTATCCTCCGGTGAAGAAGAAGCCGCCGCCCCAGTCCCCACGGTGGCTATCGAGTACGTCGGTGACCGCGTCCACATACAGCATCAGCGAAGTTTCAAGGTTTTCAGTTCGGTCCTGAGAAACTCGCACCTCAGCTACCAAACAGATCGTCCCGGAAAAAGTCCTAAATTTCTCCTTCAGATGGTTCGTGATCTTTTCGCAGTAAAGATGGACTCTTGGATATTGTGCGCCCGCACTCTTTTCGAGTAACTCGGCGGCTGCGTGTTGTGATACGATGTGGGTTGCAGTGATCGGAAGAAGAGCTGTGTTCTCTCTTTCCGCCACCGCATCGACTGTAAAGGCGAGGCCGGTTTCAGCCTGCATCTGATCGGCCAAGATGCGAAGCGCGTTTCGTGCAGTTCGTGCCATGGAGTTATCCTCTAAAGATTAGTCGTTGAAGCCTAATGTACTGGCCAGGCGCCTGCCCGAACGGAACGCTCGGTCCACTGACCAAAGCATTCGAAGGCATAACCCAAGGGTCGCCGAGCGCGATGGCTGCGGAAGTTTGGCGGGTCAACTGACCCTCCGTTGGCCCCGCGTAGACGTGCCATCCGGTCACTCGCGCGGGCGGGTTGTCTGTAGTCAGTTGTGGCTTGCCGCCGCCTCCGCCGGGAAACAATACCGCGTCACTAGCAGCACTTTCTTCGGCCGTTGCCCTTACCCAAGTCACCTTGAAGAGTAACTGAGGAAATTCGTCATCTGCCGACAGGGTGTCTAACTTAGGCGGCGCGGGTCGCCTGAGCGGACTGGTCACTAGTCCGACCCCCACTTCCCAAAGCAAACGTGCCGCATTCCTGGCTTCCGATTCGTAGGCGTTCCATTTTGCCCGGTAGCGATCGTTCAGTTGATTGTGATGGACGTCTCGGAAGAACACAGAAAGCGTTCTCAGCGCATGCCAGCGGCGCAGCGGCTCGGTTGCTACCACTTGGTCTAACTTGCTGGGGTCTACGGATTGCGTCGGCTCCAATTGTTGAATCAGGAAGCGCAGTATCTCTCCCCCTAGTTCCTGTTGTGCCAAGTCCAGTTTGTTTGTTAGGCTAACACCTTCGATACTGGCGGTGTCAAGCAAAGAAGTTTCATAAACCCGTAAGTCGTCAAGCGAGGAGATTGGGCCGTCGTTAAAGAGTGCCATGGCGTTTCCGTTCCTTTCTCGCGGGGACTATTTCGGGCGCTTCGGAGACTTCGGATTCATTTCGCCCTGCAATTCGCAGAACTGTTCTACAATTTCTGCGCCTTGAAATCCAAGCTTGGTTGAGTAGAAACGGCGTTCGGCCTCGACCGAGTCTCGCTTTGCGTTTTGGTCAGTAAAGTAAAGAGCGGACTCAGCGTCCGTCCCTAAGCGCGCTCGATCTTCAACGATTAGACGCGCTGCCGTATCTCGCTTTACAAGTGTCATGACCCCTTCTTTGCCGCCGTCAGGCGTGTTCTTGCTGACAAGTACCACGAAAGGACTTTCGATGGTTGCCAGAGTATTGCGGACTTTTGCGTAAAAATCTCGAAGATTCATAATGGTTTTCCTACGTGAGAGTTGAAAATAGGGAGTCTAGGCGTTGGACGCGTGCGTTGGTTGACGGGCGCACCGCGACTATCCTGAGATAGTCGCGATGCACCAAGAAGGAAACTCGTATTAGGTGCGTACTTGAACGCCGTGGTTGTTACGAAGAATTCCGGTGCCGTACAGGATATCCACCGTGAACTGTTGCGCTAGGGTGTTCGGTTGATAGCTCATCAACACCCGCACGCCGAATCCGCCCATCTCGGCATATTCAGCGATGGCACCCGTGCCGGGAATGGGCTGCGGCAAGCGGCGAATCGCGAGCCCGATCGCATCTTTTGCGAAGGCCAGATTGTAGCTAACCTGGGGAGCGTTGCCTGATTTCGCGACAAACTGCGAGCGGAAGACGTAGAAGTCTTTTATTCTGCCCACGTTGCCTTCCACCAAGGCTCGCAGCCCGGCCTCACCGGCCGTCCGGTACTCGCTGAAACGGGCGATTTGTCGTAACTGCGAATAGGCAGTGGGGTCGACCACCAAGTACTTTGACTGGCCGGCCGGAACCTTGGCATTGAAGAGCGCCGTTTCCGCCGAGTCCACCAAAGCTTCGGTAAGTGGCGTACCACCGACACCCAATGGGCTGTTGGCGGTGAACTGTTGTGCCAACGCCATCAAGTCACTTTCCACCCGTTCAGCCAACGCGGCGATCGCGGGCTGCATATAGAGCTTCAGCAACTCTGGCACCGCGACGACCTTCGTAACGTCTGGGATCTGAAAACTGGCTTCGGCGTGGGTATCGAGAACGATCTGGGCATTGCCTAGATTCGGACTCTGCGGCTGGATTTCCCCAGCCTCGGCGATATTGTTCGCCACCATCACCGGCGGAATCGGCACGTTGACCGTGTTGCCCGCTTGCGATAGTGTCGGCTCGAAGTCCCGATTCACGAGGTTCCCCAGCACGAGGTTACCCACCAGGGCCGGCAGCGCGTCGGCTGCCACGAGCTTAACAATCGCTTGCGCGAGATTTGCGGAAGTAATCATGGGCATTCGAAAGTCTCCTTTGACTTAGTTAGTTAATTGTCCAGGCTTGGGAAATTACTGTTCCCCGGCCTAAGTTTGCGAAAAGTTCACGTTCTACGAGCAACTAGCTCGTCTTCAAGGATTGGTTCGCCACACGGGCGATCTCCTGCCTGACTCGCTCGAGCTCCTCTGGATTCATCCCCGGACGGATCCGGTCCAAGTCGAGATTCGAGGTTGTCGCGGAATGGGATGTTCCTCCGCGAGTCGCTCCCGTACCAAGACCGCTGTTGATGCGGGCTGGCAGTAACTCCGGATTTTCCTCGACGAACTGCTTTAGGTAACTTTGGATCGTTACGTCTTCGCCATCCTGACGCCCGATCAATCGCCCATCGTCGGTGCGCTGAATATCGTCCTTCACTGCCCGATAGGCAAGGTCGAGCTTCACGACTCCGAGACGCTGCAGTTCACCGCGGATGGTGGACGTGCGCTCCGCCTCCTCCGCCATTGCGCGGTTCTTTCGATTTTCCTCGGCCATTTCGTTCATCCGGCGCTCGAGTTGCTCCCGCCGTTTCCGTTCCTCAGCCAACTCGGCTTTGTAGGCCGGTTCAGCTTTGGATTGTTCGGTGGCCACGAAGTCTGTAATCGCCTGCCTAATGACATCGCGGACATCGGGCTGGGTCTTGTTGTTGTCTTCTTCCATCGAAGTTCCTTTCAAAAAACTCGGCGGAAGTTGAGAGCTCCCGCCTGAAGCGAGATCCACCCAACTGCCGCCAAAAGGTTCGCGCAAAATCGTTGTAGGTTTTATCCGACCGTCGTGTTGTCTATCTCCGCGGCAATCTGATCTTTAAGCTCCTGGCGTACATCACAAAGGTATTTGAGCGCGAGTTTCTTAAAGACTTGGCGCTTCATCGTCGGAGATTGAATCCCGAGCTTCAGGAGCCGCTCGGCTTCATCCAGATCGTTGCCAAAGTCACCAATATCGAATTCATCCAGGCCAGCGACATCGATTGCCAGATTGTCCTCTCGAGTCGCTTCGATCGTGCGAAGGATCCGTTTCATCGTATCTTTGACTAAGTCGCCGAATCCGCGCAGAATTTCGATGGTGATTGCGTAATCGCGCAGTTTGCTAAGACCCGATTGCGAACCATTAGTAGGGCCTCCCGCCTGGGCCAATAGATACGAAACGCGGTAGATCTCCTGTTGGAGCCGTTCGAGGTTCTGGGACGCGATGTGGTGCACGTTACCTTGCGGCTCGGTCCACCCAAAGCGGTCGCCGGCGCCCAATTGGAGAAAGTAGCTCTCACCGATACTCTGGGTGAGTTCCTTGTCGCTGTAAACTACCGGCGTCGCGAACAAGCCATTCGTAAGAGCCCACGAAAGTGCGTTTGACTTGTTAAAGTGCTCCAATTGGAGGGAGGCGGCCTTGTTCATGAGCCACAGGCCATCTGTCACGCGGAGGTCAAATAGCGGTACACGGTTCAACTTCGCTAACGCATGTAAACCGTGATCTTCAATTTCAATTGGGCTCCCGCCGGTGGGCCTTGAGGCCTGGCGCCAGAGTCGATACTCGGTGCGGTCAAGATAGAGCCAGCGCTTCTCCGGCGTCCAGTCGCCTACATCGATCCGCTCCTGGCGCAACTGCTCCGTCCGTAAAACGACCCATTCGTAATTACCATCGGGATCCCGGCTCCAGTTGATGAGCTCTTCCGAATTGTAGGGAACCAGGAAAGCTCGAGAAACACCGCGCGCGTCTTCATCGGCCCGTGTCAATGGGGCCTGCTGAGTGCGGGGAAAATCCACCAGGATATGCGAAGCGCCCTGCACCAGCGTGTCGATGAAGCAGCCGCGAAAAAAGTCTGTAAGCGCGGTTCCCTTGCGGTCGCAGTCATCGTTTAACTGCCCGAAGAATCGTTTGCCGCTCGGGTTATCGCCTTCGAGAGTGATTACGGGCTCACGACGGAATAACGTTGCCGCGTACCAATCGATAATCGAACCGATATAGTTCTCATAGTAAGCATGACTTGCACGTTCTGCGTACACGCGCTCCGGCTCTTTGTGACGAGGTGTCAAATATTGGTAGGCGTTGCGTATGAACTGTTCCCCGCCCGCGTAGAGGTCGCGATAAGTCTGAAAACTAATTCGTCTTCTCACATAGTCGGGATGTTCGCGCGTGATATCAAGCATAAATCCACTACTCCTTGCAATAACTGTCTTTTCACCCAAAAGATGATTTGTTCGAATCATGTTCAGAACAACGGAAACGTCTTATCGCCCATAACGGGTCGCGGTCCGAACTCTTGCCAAACTAGATAGCCAAGCGCGTCCGAAAGATGAGTCCGCCTTGAATCCGCGTCTTTATCGATCAATCCCGTGCCGTCGCGATATCGCACCTCGGCGAAATCTTTGAGTAACTCTTTACACCGATCACTCACAAAGAGCTCCACTTCCCCTGCCGCATTCTGCAACTTCGCATTCACCAATCGCACTCGATCGGCGACGCGCGGATTGGCTGCCGGGACATGGTAACTTATCGTTCTTAGTCCGGTTCGGGAAAAAAAACGCCGGATCATGTCGTAATCAGTGGTCCCTGAAGTCTGGCGATGGTTACCGGAAGCATCGCCTGTAACCCTCACTCCTGCCGGATGCCGGGGGAACCGTCGCACGAACTCTTCACATGCTTCTTCAGTCGACGCTCGAGGAATAACAATCTCGTCGATTACACTCAATCGACTACCTGACCGCTGGACTACCAGCGAGCACATGGGGTCAACGTTGAAATCGAGCGTCCACAGCAGCGGCTCTCTTCCTTCGACGGAAATCAATTTCACGTTCCGATCGCGCTGAAAGGCGCTGTAGACCAGGTCTTTGCCCGATTCGTGATAGGCTCCCAAAGCCTCTTGCTCATAGAAGCGCACATCGTAACTGTGTTTCAGCCGCTCATAATAGTCCGGAACCGCGGATAGTAAGTAGCGATTCTCGAACGGTTTCGCCAAGACCGTTCCATAGCCTTTGATCCTGTTTTCCACAAAGCGACGATAGACCCAGTCGTGTCCGTTGGGAGTCCAGACGGCAAACCCACACCGCGCTTTGGCGAGCGGGTCTCGCAATCGAGCTTCCAGTCGCAGCCACGCTTCCTCGGCAGTATAGGTCAATTCGTCCAAACCGAACCACGCCAGGTTCGTGCCGCGCAACCGCTCATACTCTTCCATTGACCGGAACAAAATCTTCGCTTCGCAGTCTTTCAGAACCACGTAGTTGTGCGACTTGTTATGTTCGTAGGGCACTCGAGCCCGGTCTAGAATCTCTAATAGGCTGTGCTGTGTTGCATCCTTTAACATCGGATAAGTAGGTGCTCCAAGCAGACCCAGTCGTCCCGGATTCTGGTAGGCCAATCGGATTGCCTCTTGGCAAAGCGCGGCGCTCTTTCCCGACCCTACTGGCCCCGAGAAACCCTTGAATCTGGTACTCAAACGGTGGAATCGCGCCTGGGAAGGCAGCGGGTTGTAACCAATATCTCGCCATCGTATTTCCTCGTTTTTCGCGTCGTTCATCCGGCTCCGTTGGCGAGATTTCCTTTCGCCCGATTTGAGAATAGCAATTGGCTCTCAGTTTCTGACCCGCCCATTTTCGACAAGATGTTGAAAACAAGGAGGTTAGAAAGTTTGAATTCATTGTGAATGACTATCGATCGAATCGAAGTTGCTGGCGCGACCTTCCTAAGTGACTGAAACGAAAAGGCTTTTCCGGTCAAGTGCCGCTCTGTGCTTACCATTACCGTGGACTTTGTGTCTAGAATGGAAAGTACCTATGTCATTCGCCCGTATTCCTGAGGCCTTAGAAGATTTTCGCCGCGGCCGCATGCTCGTTGTCGTCGACGACGAAGATCGCGAAAATGAGGGCGACCTCACGCTCGCCGCCGACTTCGTAACTCCAGAGGCAATCAATTTTATGGCCGTCCATGGGCGCGGCCTCATTTGCTTGGCACTCAGCTCTGAGCGTTGTGATGCCCTCGGGCTTTCGCCGATGTCCCCGAAAAATACCTCCAACTTTGGAACGGCTTTTACCGAGTCGATTGATGCGCGCTATGGCGTCTCAACGGGTATCTCTGCCGCGGACCGATCTCTCAGCATTCAGGTTTGCATGCAGAGCGACACGCGACCGGAAGATCTTGCTCGCCCGGGACACGTGTTTCCGCTTCGGGCGCGCGAAGGTGGTGTGCTTGTCCGGGCTGGCCAAACCGAAGCCGCCGTCGATCTGGCGCGGCTATCGGGACTCTCACCCGGTGGCGTAATCTGCGAAATCATGAACGAGGACGGCTCTATGGCCCGCTTGCCGGAGCTGGCGCAGTTTTGCCACAAGCATGACCTCAAGCTCATCACCGTGGCCGATCTCATTCGTTATCGCATGCTCCACGAGCGGTTCATCGCCCGCCAAGCTGTTGGCTCCGTGGAAACTCCTCACGGTGTCTTCCGAACCCTTAGCTATTCGAGTTCCATGAGTCCCGAACGCCATCTTGCCTTGGTCTTCGGTGATCCTGAGTTGCGACCTGCCGCCTTGGTCCGAATGCACTCTCATTGTGTCTACGGTGACGTATTCGGATCATCTCGCTGCCAATGCCGCCAAGCGCTCGATCAATCGATGAGTGCTATTGCTATCGAGGGCGCCGGCGTGGTCGTCTATCTTCATCAGAGTGGTTTGGGCATGCGCACCAGCGCTGATCGCATCCTTACCCACGGCGATGATTTCCAACGCTTCACCCCCTCTGATCCTCACCACGAAACTCAGCACGAGGCGGGCATCGGCGCTCAGATCCTGGCTGATTTAGGCCTTCGGCGTATTCGGTTATTGACGAACAATCCGCGCAAGGTCCCAGGGCTTGAGGGATTCGGCATTGAGATCGTCGATCAAGTACCGATTTCTTTTTCCCCTAACGTTTCGCATTTGGCTTGACTGCGGTTTATGGTGTCGGTTTTACACTTCTCACCGCGACGCTCAGCATTCTCGGGTCGTTGCCAATGCGCTTCGCCGGCCATGCCCTTAGCTCGATCCTAAGGTCGCGAGTAAGATCCGAATGGAGCAATGGAAAGATCATCTTTTGCGGACCGTGATCTTGTACCGTGCGCTTGCCGATGCTGTTACCGTCTTGAAGTACCTCCAACTCGTCGGCTGGTATCGAAACTAAATCGAGTAGGACGTGACGGTGCCCCGGTAACGCCTTGACCCGTATCTCGGCCCGCTCACCCATCCATCGAAACGAACTGTCCCAGCCATACCAACCACCCACCAGTTCTCCATCGAAACGGGTCAACTCGACCAATCCGGCCTGATTCGGCATCTTTGTCCATCGAATCACCGGATCATTCGGGCGTAGTTGCTTTAGATCCCAAGGGGAGAGTTTCAGCATCAAGTTACCGCTGCAGAGGCGGTATGTGGCTTCTACTCCCCACACGTTTAGCCCCTGCGGACCAGCTTCGTAAAATGCTTGCGCCAGGGATGATCTATCCTTGAGCACCAGGCAGGCGGAACTTACGAATTCCTTGGTTGTCTGTGCTTGGGTCAACTCCGCTCGTCGATAGATTCTCAGCTCACGCAGCCCGATTCCGGCGTAGATAAGGAATGCTAAGGTGAGCGCCCAGGACGGCCAACGATTCACTACCGCGCCGACCGCTACCGCGCCAAACATCAAGGGCACGTAGAGATAAACGGAAAAGAGGCGCCCCGGTAAAAAAAGGAGTGGTCCCAAGAGCGCCGTGGCCGCTATTATTCCCATAACCAGCCAGCGTCTCTCGGTGCCTCCTAGCCATCGCCACCCGGCCAGAAGAATCCAAGGTAGTCCCGCCGCCATCCCGCCGTAAAAGCGCAAGCAATCGGTAAATGCAGCCATGGTGAATTGCAACGTGTAGGCCGATGGCAAGCGGACTTCGTTCTGCATCAGCGCTTGGCTCCCGAAGACCAACGACACAGCGAGAAATGGCGCCACCCGGAGCCACCGTCGCTGATCTTGCCATTCCTCCAGGAGAAGCACCAATGGGAAGAAAATCGCGATTTCTTTCGACTTATAGGCGCACCAGAATAGAAGCAGTGCGACGCCCCAGCGTCCGCTCCGGTAGAGCGAGAATGCACTAATCAAAGCCATCCCACAAAGAACATCGAATAGATACATCGGTTTCCAATGCGCCGACAACAGCGCTGAGTGGAAGGCGAAGAAAACCGCGGCTGACATGGCTGCTCGAGGTGTCAACACGGTCCGCACAAGACGATACACGAGAAGCGCATTCGTCAAATGCAGGAACTGCATGACGGCAATGTAGGGGGGAAACCAGAGGCCCCAGAGTTGCCCGAGCCAACGATAAGTCACATGGCCCACGGGACGGAAGTTATACCGATCGTAAAGGGGAGAAACGAATCCTCGCCAGAACGCATCGAAGCCGGCCAATAGTGTGCTCGCTAAGTTATCGAGATCGTCGTCGGAAAAATACCCTTCATGGGCGCCCCGATTGGCCACGAGAAACAGAAACAGAAACGCCGTACCTAGCGCGGCTTTAGAAAATCGAAATCGCATCCCAGATTCGCCTGTTCCACATGTTCGAGAAACAATTTACCGTATCCCCTGTCGTAAGCCGGCGACGGGGCTTTCCAATCCCGCCGTCGATCGCTGAGCTCTGCGTCGGAAACCAGCAGATCAATACGGCGTCCGGCGACATCCAAAGCGATCTCGTCCCCTGTCTTCACCAGTGCCAGCGGCCCGCCCACTGCGCTTTCGGGAGCTACATGGAGCACCACCGTGCCGAAGCTCGTTCCGCTCATCCTCGCGTCCGAGATCCGAACCATGTCGCGCACGCCTTGGCGGATTAGCTTCTTGGGCAAGGGTATCTGTCCCCATTCCGGCATGCCGGGGCCACCGAGTGGGCCGCCGCTCTTCATCACGAGAATCGTGCTGGCATCCACCGGCAAATCCTCATCGTCAATGTGGCTCATTAGTTCAGCGCGTGATTCAAATACGAAAGCGCGGCCACGATGCTGGAGTAACTCGGGCGATGCTGCGGTTGGCTTAATTACCGCGCCTTTCGGGGCCAAATTACCATAGAGGATGGCGGTCCCGCCCTCACTTGCTAACGGGCGATTCCATTCCCGAATCACATCCCGGTTGTAACATCGCGCTTCGCTGACGCACGCCTCAAGAGTAAGTCCGCTCACATTTAATGCCGTGCCATCTAAATAGGGAAGTAATTCCCGCATGACTGCCGGAACCCCGCCGGCCGAGAATAAGTCCTCCATCAGGTACTCGCCCGATGGCTTCAGGTTCACCAGCCATGGAGTATTGCGCGAAACGCGATCGAAGTCATCCAAAGTCAGCGGTACTCCGGCTCGCCCCGCAATGGCCAGTAAGTGGATCACGGCATTGGTGGAACCTCCGATCGCCATGTGGACTCGCAGCGCATTCTCAAATGCTCCTCGAGTCAAGATGCGGGATGGCTTCAACTCTTCCTTGGCCATGTCCACAATCCTTCGTCCCGCCTCCTCGGCCATGGCGAGTCTCCGCGAATCGGGCGCCGGGATCGCCGCACTTCCCGTGGGCGACATTCCCAGCGCTTCGCTCAGGATCGCCATGGTCGAGGCCGTCCCCATCACTGTGCAATGCCCTGCCGACCTTCCCAACGCGCACTCCACCTCTGCCATCTCTTGATCCGTCACCTCGCCCGCCCGATACAAATCGAACAACTTCCGCCCATCCGTGCCCGCGCCCAGTTTCCTCCCATGCCAGTCTCCGGCCAGCATCGGCCCGCTGGTCAGTAACATCGCCGGTACATCGGCGCTGGCCGCGCCCATCAGCATTGCCGGCGTGGTCTTGTCGCAACCCGCCAATAGCATCACTGCATCCAGGGGATGCGCGCGGATGCTCTCCTCCACCTCCATCGACATCAGGTTTCGAAACAGCATCGCGGTCGGCTTCATCAGCATCTCAGCCAACGACATCACCGGAAACTCAAGCGGGAATCCTCCCGCCATCCAGACCCCTCGCTTCACGGCCTCCGCCATCGGTCGCAGGTTTACATTGCAGTTAGTAAGTTCGCTCCAGGAGTTACAGATACCGATGATGGGGCGCCCATCGAATACGGCGCTTGAGAATCCTTCGCTCCTCAACCACGCCCGGCGGGAGAATCCATAGTATTCCGGCGTATCGAACCAAGCTCTACTTCGCATGAGATTCTAACTGTAGCGCGTACCCGGCCCCCCGCTCAATGCCCGAATGTGATAGCCTACCGCGCTAAGGCCTATGGTGAAATCAAAGTCTCCCCACTTCGCGCTCGCTGTGTTGACCGGAATCAACATTCTGAACTTTTACGACCGCCAGGTGCTGGGTGCCTTGGCTGAGCCCATCCGCCACGAATTCCACCTTTCCGACGTTCAAATCGGCTGGCTCGGCACGGCCTTCATCTTGCTCTATGCCGTCGTCGGCATCCCACTCGGCCGCCTTGCTGACTCCTGGCGCCGCAAGCCACTGCTGATCTGGGCCATTGCCGCCTGGAGTTTGCTCACCGCCATGGCCGGCCTAGCTTCCACGTATTCGTTCCTCCTCGCCTCACGGCTAGGGTTTGCCGTTGGGGAAGCAGCAGTTGCCCCCGCTGCCACCAGTTGGCTGGGCGACTTATTCCCGCCCGCCAAGCGCGCCCGCGCTCTGGGGATCTTCATGCTCGGTGTCCCGATCGGCGGCGCCCTCAGTTTCTTCATCAGTGGCCCCATCGCCCAGGCTTTTGGTTGGCGTGTCGCCATGATCGCCGCCGCGGCTCCCGCTCTCTTGGCGATCCTGTTCTTACTCCGTCTCGTCGAGCCGACCCGCGGCGCTGCCGAGACTCATGCCCCCACGTCCCATCAAAGCCGCCAATCCACTCGCGACCTACTCGCCATCCCCACCTTCCGCTGGATCATCGCTTCAGGCGCTCTGCTCAACTTCAACATGTACGCCATCGCGACCTTTGCTCCCGCCTTTGTAATTCGGGTGCATCACCTGACCGTCGGGGAGGCCGGAGTCATCGCCGGACTGGCCCTCGGTTTCGGCGGCATCATCGGGGGCCTTCTTTCCGGGGCTATTGGCGATTGGGTCGTCCACCGCGGTCAGAACGGCCGGCTCCAAGCCGCCGCCCTCATGGCGATTATTGGCGCACCCGTCGCCGTCGCCGCGATTCTCTCGCCGCAGGTCTATCTTTGCGTCGTTCTGCTTGCCTTTTTCTACGCCATGCTCAATACCTACTATGGGCTCGTCTACTCATCGATTCAGGATGTCGTCTCTCCCACCCGCCGTGGTTCCGCCATGGCCGTCTATTTTCTGGCCATGTACCTTTGCGGTGCCGCTTTCGGTCCGGTATTAACCGGCAAGCTGAGCGACTTACTCGCCCGCCGCGCTGCTGATGCGGCCGGTTCCCCTGCTGTCTCCGAAGTCTTTCGCGCCTTAGGTCTCCAGCAGGCGATGCTTGTCATGCCGGTGCTCTCCATTCTTTTGGCCGTCGTGCTCTACTTCGCGTCCCGCAATATTGCGCACGACATACGCCGAAGGGAAGAAACTGCCGTTCACGCCTCCACCGTATGGCGCTAATTGATTTCCACTGGCGGCAATAGATGCTTCTGCACCTTGCCCAGCGCCGTTCGCGGCAGTTGGGCCACCGGCACAAATGCCCTCGGAATCTTGAACGACGCTAGATTCGCCCGGCAAGCCGATTCCAGTGTTGCCGCATCGAACTCGCCGTCGCACACCACATAGGCCACCGGTACTTCACCCCGCCGCGCGTCATGAATGCCCGTTACCGCCACCTCTCGCACGCCGGGTTGTTCCGCCAGGAATTCTTCGATTTCCCTTGGGTAAATGTTGAATCCCCCCGAAATGATCAAGTCACTCCGTCGCCCTTGCAGTGTGTAATATCCGTCCGCTGACCTTACGGCCAAGTCCCCCGTCCGGAACCAACCGTCACGAAAAGCCTCTTCCGTCGCCTCCGGCCGCCGCCAATATCCCGCAAATAAGTTCGGACCTTTCAGATGTAATTCCCCAGTTTCCCCATCCGCCACCGCCACGCCATCCGGATTCAAATTCCTCACCCTTACCCCCGGCAGCGGCAACCCGACTGACCCCGCCCGCCGCTCACCCACATAAGGATTGGACAAATTCATCAGCGTCTCACTCATCCCGTAACGTTCCAGGATCGTCTGCCCATACCTTTCCTCAAACTCTTCCAACACCGCCGCCGGCAGCGGTGCCGAACCCGACACAAACAACCGCACGCCCCTCCCGATCTTTCCCGATACCTCTTGGGTCCACTCCAACATTCGCCCATACATCGTGGGGACGCCAAAGAATACCGTTGGCTGAAACTCGTCCATCCACTGCGCGGCCTGATCATGCACAAATCGCTCGGCCAACCGCATCCGGCAGCCGCTTAGCAGCCAGCAATGTACTCCGTTTCCGAGTCCATGCACATGAAACAACGGCAGTGTCAACAACAGCCGATCCTGCGGCGTGAATTGCCATGTAGTTACTAAGTTGATCGCGTTCACCACAAAGTTGTGCTGCGTAAGCACCGCCCCCTTCGCCACGCCCGTTGTTCCCGATGTATACACGATCGCCGCGGGAGTGTCCGCGTCGGTAACTCCGCACAATCGGCTCGTCGGCTGCGCCCGCGCTAACGGTTCCATCTCCTCCATCATCCACACCGGTGCGCCTTCGCCCACAAAAGCCCGCAGCGATTCACAAGTCACTACCGCCGCCGGTTCCGCGTCCCGCAAAATGTGCCCAATCTCGCGATCGCGGTAAAGCACATTCACCGGAACAAAAATCACGCCCAGCCGGGTCGTCGCTAAGTACATCTCAATAAAATGCACACTATTGGGGAGGTACACACAAATCCGGTCCCCCAGCTTCAGTCCGCGCGCCGCGAGTAAGTGCGCCATTTGGCACACCCGCTCATCGATCTCGCCAAACGTATATTCTCGATCCCATTCGAGCCCGACCTCATCGCGCCGGCCCACAAACGTCAAATCAAACAGAGCGGTTAGTGTCACTGCTCTCTATTGTTACCAATTCGTGTAGGAGCCATCCGGACGCCGGATCATCGGGATCGCCGCATACCGTTCCTTGTACTCCCCAATCATCTGCAGTTTCGTCGTATCCACCTCCACGCCGATCCCCGGCCGTTCGTTTGGCCACAGCTTCCCGTTCCTCAAGTCATACCCGTTGTTCAGATAGGGCCACGGCCGCGTGCCCCCCATCACCATCTCCATCAACACCGGACCCGAGAATGCCGCCGAGCAATGCACCATCGCCGCCTCGGAAATCGGCCCCGTGAAGTGCGGCACCAACCCCGTGTAATGCGTCTCGCACAAGGCAGCGATCTTCTGAAACTCTGTGATCCCGCCCACATTCGGAATCGTGGCCCGCGCATAGTCGATCAAATGTTCCTCAATCAGCGGGTTCCACTCCCACTTCGGCCCGAACTGCTCGCCCACCGCAATCGGCACCTTCACTTGTTGACGCAACGTGCGGTAGATTCCTGGATTCTCACTGCGCACCAGATCTTCCACAAAATAGGGCCGCAGGGGCTCAATCATATTGGCCAACGCCACCGCATCCGGCATATCGAGCTCCGTGTGGAAGTCGATACACCAGCTGCCATCCTTTCCCCCGCCCTCCCGCACCTGCTTGCACAACTCGTAGGTCTGCTTCACATTCTCAAAGCGATCCACCACCGGCCCCCGCCCATCCGTCGATATCCGGTAAGCGCGGAAGCCCGCATCTACACAAGCCTTAGCCACCTCCTTCGGCGTCCCCGGTGCCGGATAGCCCGTCGAGTAACACTCCACGTGGTCGCGCGATTGCCCCCCCAGCAACTGATACACCGGCACGCCAAGCGCCTTCCCCTTTAAGTCCCACAAGGCGACATCCAGCGCCCCCAACGCGTGCACCTTCTCCCGCCCCGCCGGGTAAAAATAGGCCCGATACATCGTCTGCCACAGCCTGTCCGTCCGGAACGGATCCTCCCCAATCAATAGCCCCGCGCACTGTTCCATCGTGTCGCCGGCACCGCCTTCGCCTACTCCCGTAATGCCGATGTCCGTCTCCACCAACACCACATTCGTGCTTTGGTTGAATAACGGCTGCCTCAGGTTGGGTCTCCCGGCCGCATCGGTCGGCGTTTTGTAATACCTCACGCGCGTAATCTTCGCCTTGGGCAATCCCAACGCATCCGCCCTCTCCGCGACACTCATCGCGCCCGCCGCGCCCAGCAAATTCCTCAAGAAAGCTCGTCGATTCATCGTGTTGCCATCGTATAACATTCGCGTCGTTCAATTCTTTCCTCCGGTGTGACTTTTTTTTAATTCCTTTGGTCTTGCTACCTGAGACCGAAAAGATGAACATGAAACCCTGGAAATCCACCCTGTCGCCCGTTTCGAATCCAACCCGTTCCGCGTCCCTCACCGCCAGAGCCAACCCTTACGTTCTGGCCGCTTCGCACTCCGATTCGCCATCCGACAATCCTGACCAACCCTCTCGGCGTCGCGGCCGCCCCAAGGAAAACGTCGGTGTCCGCCGTCGCCGGCTTCAACAGCCTGACCCTTCGAGCGACTCTATTCCTCGCCTGCCCCGTCTCTCCCTGCGTGTCAAGGCCATCCGTGCGGTCAAGCCGTCACATCGTCCTTTCTCCGACGCCCCGCCCACTCTCGCCGACCTCGTCTGCCTTGCGACCCTCGAGGCCAATCTGGTGTGGCCCAATCAATCCTTCGCCATTTCCATCACCGAATTGCCCTTCGTTCGCGTCGACCCCCAGGCCCTCTTCGCCATCCAAGCCGGTTTGCTCTATCTGGTCGACCGCGCTAACCAATCTGTTTCCCATCTCGAAGTGATCGTCACCTTAGCTGACCCCTCCCAAGTCGTACTTGAACTTGCTCTTCCGTCCTCCTTACTCCTTGGCCCTCGTAATTCTCCCACTTCATTCTCAGCTACCGATCTCCCCATCACCCTTGCCGACCGCTCGGTTTCCATCCTTCTGCCAGTGATCGACACACCGCCTGAGCCAGTCGCCTCCACTCACACGGCGCATTAACTCGGGCCCGATGTGGGTCACCCGCCCGCCAAAATCACCCGTAGGCCCTCCACCGTATCTTCCGCCGGAGCTAGCACGGGCCTGCCAGTTTTTATCGCTTGCCGGAAATGCTCAATCACCTCCTCGTGAATCTTCTTCCCGGGCCCCCGCGAATGGTCCTCCCGCCCGCTCGCCCGATCTAAGAAGAGCCCGCCCGAAGAATCTTTCGAAAACAGCGGATAGGCCAGAATCGTGCCTTTCGTCCCCAGAATCTCGATGGCATTGCTCCGCTCCGGCTCCGGCACCCAAGCGC